>Ga0208975_1000578_pt1 | contig 17125 bp, 25 predicted proteins | sample GreLakmeER78MSRF_FD_187700 | JGI IMG/M metagenome (GOLD analysis project Ga0208975, IMG submission 187700) | Freshwater lentic microbial communities from great Laurentian Lakes, MI, USA - Great Lakes metaG ER78MSRF (SPAdes) | ecosystem: Environmental > Aquatic > Freshwater > Lake | place: Great... | reverse complement strand
TGTTACATTATCACGTGACCTGACAATCATCATCTCTGGCACAGCCGCCAGATTATGCGTCACAGTTCTCGCAACACCCGTCCCCGTATAGCAAACCTCATCAAAGAAGCCGGGGGCGCGGCGGAAGTTGAAGTAAACAGTTGTTGCTCCACCAAGATACTGCGGGATTTGATAGCCTGTATTATCCCAAGCCCTAGTTATATTAAACCCGGTAGTCTCAGCATCAGTTGAATTTGTCTTCATCCAAGGAGATGTTGCCGCATCAACCGCAGTTGTAACAACTCCACGAAGCCTATCGACGACAAACCTGCCAATCGTCCCGCCTGTGTATGCCGGTATTTGCAGGTCAACCGGAAAGCTGGTGGTTAAAACTGTATTAGCGGCTGCGGCTGAATATATCGGCGTAAACACCTTCGTCGCATCAGTCGGCACCTTCATCGGGCCACGGCGGATGGCGATGTAGATGGCTGTTCCACTAATTGCACCAAGAGTAAAACCATCAGCAGCAAGGGTGATGCTGTTGCTTGTAGTTGTTTCTGCCCCAGAAGTGTTTGGTTTTAATACTTGAGCAACAGCGCCAACAGGTAAGCCTCGCATATTGTCAACAATTTGCCAGTCATCGGTAAAGTTAGATGATCTGTAAAGTATCCATTGAGGCTCATAACCCAATGTTACTTTTGAGCCGTTTGTACTCCCACAGCTAATCACATTGTCCGTGCCGGTCAGGCCAAAGCCGCCTGCATTGTGGGCGAAGAAGTAAGCAACATAACTAGCGCCAGATAAATTCATGCGGTTAGCACTATCCATAAATGCGTAGGACCAGATCGTTACGTTTGTCGAAGAAGTTAGCCATGTTGACCCGGAATCTATTCTTGCAGAAGTTGAATTGAGATTAAAAATCCAATTTCCACTGTATTGAAAATTACAGGCAACCCAATTACTTGTTGAATCTGTACGCTTAATAATTACAAAGCCAGGCTCTGAACCAAGACTGTGTGCAATAGTTCTACTATCCGCACCATCCCCCGTATACGTCACAACATCAAAAAACTTCGGCTGCTCGCGGAAGGTCCAAGAGGCGTAGTTATCTGCTGAGTAGTTTAGTTCTGAACCTGTTACCGTAAACCCATTAGACAGGTCAGTAATGTTTTTCCCTGCCGAAAGTGCGCCACTTGTATTCGACCGAAGTCTGCCGTTCAATACAGTGTCCATTAGGATATGGTTTGCCGTATTACCAGCGCCGTCTGTAGCCGCTCTGTTCTTAATCCAAACCAACCCACCCTTACCGCTCAGATCAATCCCATTGGTGATCGTCTGCGTGGAGCCGTTGCCGGTGTACAGATACGTCGAGAACACGTCTTCGATGTAGGTGACGGGTGCGGAACTGGAGGCATAACCAAGACCCTGCGCAGAACCAGCGCCTCGCGTGATAATTGTTGGCATAGATACCCCCTATCAGGCGAACTTGGTCTGAGATGCAAACACTGTGAACGCGGCAGAACCCGTCTTGACGATGGTGTAGGTGTACACGTCAATGGATGACGCATTGCCAGCAGCCGGGGCCGTGCCACCCTGCCACTTTGGCGTGACGGAAGAACCGTCAACCTGCACTGCGCTGTTGTAATACGCCGTCGCGCCTTGGGTCACAAGGAACGCAACTGTTATCATCTGACCCGTCGTCATCAGCGTATTCAGCGACGTGCCAGACGATCCACGGAAGTTGACCGTCCAGTTGGCAGACGCATTCGACGTGTAATACAGGATGCTCTGCGTCGTGACGTCATAGGCAATCGTTCCGGTCGCCGCAGTCGCCGATACGGTTGCAGGCTCCACAATGTTCGTCGGGATAACTGCAATCTTGGACGTGCTGCCGGTGAACGTCTGGATGCCGGTGAACGTGTTGTCAGCAGCCGCGCTGAACCCGGACGCCGGGGTGGTCGATGTCCACGTCGTCCCATTGCTGGTCAGCACGTTGCCGTTGGTGCCGGGTGCGACGAACAATGGTGCGCTGGTGCCGTTGCCCAGAATGACATTGTTGGCCGTGAGGGTTGTTGCGCCAGTGCCACCATTGGCAACACCAACCGCCGCAGACCCGTTGACCGTGCCGTTGAGCGTCAGGGTTCCAGCAATGACTGCCGTCTTGCCCGCACCGACATTTATGCCGACCGAAGTGCCAGTGCCAGCCGCGTTGAACAGGGCGTCAACGCTATCCCAATCCGCATTTGTCTTCGTTCCCCATGTGTCACGGGATGCGCCAACTTCCGGCTTGGTTAAATTCAAATTGGTCGTATATGAATCGGCCATGACGGCTGCTCCTACTGATTAACCCATGCTTGGGCCGATGTTGACTGCACTGTCCAAGTTTCGGATGGAACACTTTGGCTAGTCCAGCTTTCAGCAGCCACAGTTTCCTTCTCCCAAAGATAACGCCCATTCGCCGTCATGTTGGACGACAGGGCTGCAATCATGGAGGCTGAATAGGTTGCCTTCGAGACTGCGATCATGTCGCTGTTTATCTGGATCAACTCTACAGCAGAATAAGTTGCAGTTCCAGCGGCAGTTGCGTCAGACGTTATGGCCGAGATTGCGTTGGCAAACTGATACCGCGTTGCAGTGAAGATTGCGTCGCTCTGGGATGCGCCAACAGCCGCGACAATGATGGATATGTAGGCTGAGGCTGTACCGTCTGACGTGCTGGCCCCAACTGCCACTGCATCTGCGTCAATGGTCGCATTGGCCACCATGTTGGACGTACAGACTGCAACCGCTGCCGCAGTCTTTACTCTCTGCCCGCCCGCCACCATGTCGGAGGTGATTGCAATGACGCATGAAACAAGGTCAGTGTCCGTGGCAACAGCCGCGCCGCTAGTGGTGGACATTGCTTCAGCTTGGGCGCTGATAAGTCTGGTTGGTGTTGCCACGCCATCTGACGTTACAGCTATAACATTGAGTGCTAGACTTTCGCCGTAGCTGTAGGCGCCATAGTCGTCGCCGCCATAATCGCGACCGGGCGCGGGGTCAACCTCGATGATGACAGACGTGCCATAGGCTCCGTCGCCAAAATCATAGTCGCCATATGCGCGCCCGATGTAGGCCATTAGTCAAGCGTGATGTCGAGTGCGCCAGCGTTGAACCGCAGCACGTCGCCGGTATCAATGGCTTTGCTGGTCGTCAAGTTTGCAAAGGCAATCAGATTGCCGCTAGTTGATGCGTCCATGATGCCAGCGGCAACAACCGTGCCCCATGTAGCCGTGCATTCTGCAAACTCAACCGCAGCCGTGTTGCTGGCTTGAGTTGGGGCAGTACCGGAAACCGTGAAGCTGGTGGAGACGCGGGCATATGAGCCGCCGGAAACCTCGGTGCCGCCTGTGCTTTCAGTCGGGGCAACCGTGTACAAAGACACATACCAAGCGGTCGGGCGTGTCGCCGTGCCGGTTGTGAACAGGAAGTCCAGAACAAGGTCTTCGCCAAAGTTTGTTAAACCAGCCATTAGTAAGTCCTCCGGGTCCGGGCTATCAGCGGCGACCCGCTGTGTAAGGATTTCTGCGTTTCATCCTGCATAGATTGTACGCGAGCAAGGTAAATCTGTCCAAAGGTCTGCAAACGGGCATCGTCCATCAGGAACGGGGCGGCATGAGACAGAGCGCCATACAGGTACACGTCTGGAGCCTTGGCCAGCAGCCAGTTGCTTGTCACAGCATCCGACAGAGACGGTATCTTACCGTAATACACCATCTCGATGTCTACGTTGACTGCCGGGGGCGGGATAAGCTCAATGGCCCCATTCATCAGCGAGTAGAACGATGGAGCCGTCAGGATTTGAGCCGAGTTGATAAGATCACCCTGATCTAGCGTGACATACCGCAACGGGCTAACGCCGCCGACTAGAGACAGGTTAATCGCCTCCAGCCAGTCGCCCGGAAGCTGTACATATTCTTGGTTTGATGTGGCCTCGGCGCGCACAATCATTGACCGATCACGCAGCCGCGTATTCAGATCAGCCTCAACAAACTGGATGAACGTCTGGATCTGAGAGGTCAGGTCCGTGCGGTTCAGATAGTCTGCGATGGTCGATTGCAGCGTTGCGTAATTGGTGATTGTCGCCATCAGCTTTGAACCCAATGCGTTCTGAAGGGTTGGGCCTCTTCCGAAGCTAACCACTTCCTCATGGCCATCCTATCACCAAGAATACCCTTTTGTCTCAGGTCCAGAAGGACAAGCATCGGGATATTTGCAACACGGACCATGCCATCGGGCAACTTGTCTGTGCGGCTGATCTCGTTGCGCTCACGGCGGTTCTGCTCGGCCAGAGCGTCAATGTTTGCCGTGGACTCCAGAACGATCTTGTTATCGGTCGTGAAGTGCATCTGTTGGCGGGTTCCCGTCAGGCTGTCATAGGCCAGATCAAAGGAACCGGGAGCAAAGTCTTCAGCCATTATACTCTCCTGAGAAAAGGGCCGGGGAAACCCCGACCCTCTCTTTCATCAGCTTGCGATGATGTTCGCGATTACGGCGTGTGCTTTCTCCGACTTGATGCGGAGGCCGTATTCCACGACCATTTCCTTCTTGTCGAAGTCGCCGGTCTTGGCGATGTCGAACGTGCGGAACGGACGCAGATACGAAACAGACGCATACTCGGGGTCCAGCACGAAGGCAAAGTTGCCGGGGCTGAAGCGGTTCGGGACAATGGCCACTTCGCCGAAGTCGCCGAGATACACGTCAGCCGTGGCGATGATCTTCATCGGGGTGGCGGTCGTGTAATTCATGCGCTGCTGGGCAAGACCGGCGAACGCCGAGGCGACCGTCTTGTTATAGGCGTTGACCATGAAGATCGACGGGTCGCCGCCCTGCGTCCAGACCTGCTGGATGGCAGTCTTCAGCATCGTCTCGGTCAGCGCAACGTCAGTCGATGTGGACAAGCTGGTCCAAGCGGTTGACGGGTAGCCGTTGCCGGAAGCACCAGACATCGACGACACAGTGGCGCCGTTAGCCTGCGAGTTGGTGATGAGCCAAGTCGGCAGACCAGCGGTGAGGCGAGCGGTGGACGAGCTGTTGCCCGCAACGCCTGCCTGATTGCTGGTGACGATTGCTTCCATGTCACGCTTCAGCTCTTTTGCAGCCTTAGCGGTCTGGTAAGCCATCTGCGTGCGCATGCCCGCATTGTTCACGGCATCGTCGGTGCCAGACACAGAGATAACCTTTGTGGAAATCTGCGTGTAGTTGGCGACACGAACGGTGTCGTTGAACTCAGCGTTGCCTGCTGCTGCTCCTTCAATGGCGGCATTTGCAGTGTTCGCGGCAGCGAGCGAGTCCGTCTGCCACTCGAAATAGGTGTTCTCACAGCTATCACGACCGATGTTCGACATGAACGGCGTGTCAGTGGGCGAGATCGAATAGATGATATTCGAGAGGTCTTCACGAATAGCATTCGGGCCGTCATAGGTGGTAACTTTTGATACAGAAGCCATGTTATTTTCTCCGAGAGTCTAAAAGACCAAAAAGGGCAGCAGCATCTTTGATGTTGCCGGACGCTTTGAGACGCTGTTCCATTCGCGTTACGTCATTAGACCGCTGGGGTGACGAGGCTGCGTTACCACCTCTGATCGGCTTCGGCCCATTCTGCTTTTGAGGCTGGGGACGATTGGCCATCAGAGCGTCGTACTTACGCGCTTTGTCGAGGACGATGAATGCCCGTGGATCAAAAAGCTCACTCAATTCTGCATCAGTGTATCCGGCTTTCTTGCCATACTGCTGCAAGTTTTTCGTGGTTTCTGCCCACTTCTTCTCATCTTTCAACTCAGGAACCTTTTCGAGAAGATATTTGCGACCTTCTTCGACAAGCATCCGCTTCTGATTAACAAGCTCTACTCTGCGATGCTCCTCAAGCTGACTGGCCTGATTTTGAGCAAGCGTGATCTGTTCTTTGTAATCACGCCATTGGTCGCGGATCAAACTGTAGTTAATCGGATCCTGACGATGTAGCTCCTGCCAATCGGGTTCTTGCGGAACAAGCTGCTGGAGCTGCTGCGCGTACTGATTAGCAAGTTGGCTGGCATAGTCACGTACCTGTGCTGTACCCTGCTTCTCTGACTCTAACATCCGACGCTCTTCAGCGAGGGCTGTCGTCTTTCGCGAATAGTCGGCATTCCTCTGATAACCAGCCAAAGCTTCCTTCAGTGGGATTTGCATTGCCTTGCCGTCAATCTTGACGGTGACTAGCCTATCGTCCGAGTCGGCCTCTTGGTCGTCTTCAGAACCCTCGACGTCGTTTGCCGCTTCATCTTCGGACGACTCCTGATCGGAACCCGTGTCATCCTCAGAGAAAGTCTCATCGGCATCAAACGCCGTAGCCTCCGTCTCTTCGACTTCGGCAGGTGCCGCTTTCCTCTTTACGGGGTCCGGTTGCGCCGCTGGGGCGTCCATCATTGCCGCAAATTGGTCTGCCGCTTCTGCAAGGCCGAGTTCGCGGGGTGGCGATTGTTCGGCTGTAGCCATATTCATACTCCCGTTTTAGACGCTCTTCAAGCGCCGGTTAAACTGGTCAATGGTAGGCTCTGCGGCAAGCGCAGTTAGCTCTGTCCTCAGACCAGATATGGCGCGCATCAAGTGGTACGCATCATCCCTATTTTGCGTTGACGCCGGGTCAGACCGTTTCCAGTCCTCAATGGTCCGGCGCTCCAACCGCGCAAAAATCTCCTCGATCACCTTGCCCCGTACAAACGACTGGGCTTCGCGATACAGCTCGTCCTGCTCAAACGTCATTGGCTACATCCTTTATGAAGCGCCAGATTGCAGGCTGGAGACGGCCAAAAATATCGACGATCTCCGGCAGCTTTTTGCCCAGACCCTTCGTATCAGTCGGCTCCATATAGAAATCACACAGAAACCCGGAAGCCTTAGCTTGAGCTTCAACCGCGCACCGGGTGTGGAGATCATACGAGTACTGCGCCAGCGGATTGCCCTGCTCCCCGTCCGACACCATGTCGTAGACAAAGAACACCCCGCCGTCCTTCAGGATGCGGCTTGCCTCGTCAAAGACCTTATCCAAGTCGCCATGCCCCAATGAGAACAAGGCAAGGGCCATGTCAAAAGACCCGTCTCCAGCCGGAACTTCAGTCATGTCGCAGAGCATCGTAGTGCAGTTCTTGGGCGACAGGAGAAGCTGGAACTCGTTTATATTGACCAAGGTGAACCGGAGATCATTGCGCATCTGACCCCAGTGCGCAGCAATCCCGCCCATGCCTGAACCCAAGTCAACAATATGCGCATTAGCCGGGACTTCAGCCCACCGCAGTAGACGGGCGGCATGCGCCAACTCTCCATCGGCAAACCTGTGACCCTGAAGATGCTGGATACCAGCGCCCATCATCTGAATGGTGGACGCTTGTACCGCAGCATGATCGAACGCTTCCTTCATTACATCCCCATCATGTTCATGCCCGGAGGCTGGGGTTGCATTGGTTCAGGCTGAACAGGTGGCGGTGGAGCATAAGCTTGCGCCGTCTTGAACATCTCCTGTATTTCCGTGCGCTGCTTGTCGATCTCGCCACGGATGCTGGCGATGTCTACCTGCGCCCCGTACTTCGCCTGTATCTCAGCGGCCTTCAGCAGGCTGTCTGCGATCAGCTTGTCACGATCAAGATCAGCCTGCACTGCCGCCTTCTGGCGATCCAGCTCTTGCTTGGCTGCATTTATCATGATGTCGGCCTTGATCTTCTCAGCCTCCACCTGAGCCAACAGTGTCGCCGGATCAGGCTTGTTCTGCCCTGCCTGCATTTGCTGCATGAACGCCGCCACTTCCTCCGGGTTCACTTCTTTCCAGAACTGCGCCGGGTCAATGAAGCCCTGAAGCATGGTCATCTGGGCCAAGGTGTTGCGGAATTGAGACAGGTCAACCAGCGGGTTGTTGGGGCCGTATTTCTCAATTGCAGCCTGCTGCATACCGGCAATCGCCTGCAAGCCCATGAGGCGGTTTTCATCCGACCCACGGCCAAGGGCGATGTTGACCACCATGTCCATCGAAGCGTCCCAGCCGCGAGGGTCAACCGGCACAAACTTGTTGCGCAGCCGGATGATCTTTGCCTTGTCCTGATGCTGGATCACAAGCTGTAGTAGACCTTGGAAGCACCGCTTCAGGCCATCGGAGAACAGGCGGGCGATCATTTCGATGCGGTCCTGAGATGCGCCCAACTGAGCTTGCACTGCTGCCCGTGTTGTCGATTGCAGAACGTCAGCATCCAAACCCTGAGACGTGCGCGAGATGCCGGTGCGCTGGGTCTTCACCTCATCAAGGTAGGCCATGACGCCAAGAGCCTGCTGCCCGATAAACGGTTCAGACAATGGCTGTACCATACCGGGCGAACGTGCGCGGATAATGGCGCCAGTTTCCACGTTCATCAGGTCGTCGAGGTTAACCTGCCCCTCAACCACAACTGTGCGCGGGTGGATGGACTGGGCCAAGCTGTCGAGCGTGTTGCGCATGATCGACGACTTAATCAGTTGCAGGTCCATCGTCTGATCTGCAATCGACTTGCCGAAAATCGTGTGTGGCGTCGGGTCAGGCTCCAGCAATGAGAACGGCGCAGACTGGACAACTTCATCATGCAGGATGTAGCCGCCGTTGCCGACCGTGCAGACCTTGTGCAGCTCGGCAATACCGTCGCCGTCCTTGTCTATGCGAACGTATGCTTCAACATAGAACACCTTGTCGGTTGTCTCGTCAGTCGTTGACGTGATGCCGAAGAACGACTGGTCAGCCGGGTTGCGGGTGATGACTTCGCCGTTCATCTCAAAGCCGCCGGTGCCAGCGTTTTGCTCGATGATCTCGCGGTCATATCCCATGGCGACAAGGGACGAAATAGTAACAAGGCGACGACGCGCAACAATCAGCGCATCCTCAATGCTCTCAGCCTCGTTGTCGATTAGGAACTGTTCAGGCGGGACGCACTCAACAATGTAGCGGGGCGTCCTGCGGATACGCTTCATGCGCAACGAGATCATCTGCTCGCCGGTTATGAGGTCGCTTTCCTCCATGTATTCCTCAACCTCAACGTCAGGGTCGTTGGTTATCATTGCCGCCTCGGGCAACGACAAACCGGAATACGAGTAATACTCGACGCTCTCATCATCCAGCTTGTACCAAGTCAGGATGCCGGTCTTCAGGATCAGCGCGTCTTTCATGGCGTCGTGGAGAACCCGGAACCCGCTGTTCTCCTGCATGAAGACGTAGTTAATCAGATCAGTTGCCTGCTCGGCAGACTGGACATCCTCGGCAGACTTCGGCACAAACTCAAGTATCTTGTCGCCGCCGGTAAAGATACGCAGCAGGCTGGGCAGCATGGCCAGAACGGTGTCACGCACCTCGGTCATCACAACCTGAGAGCGACCGGACTCCTCATTGCCAAACGGCGCGGCCAGATAGTACGACATGGCAGCTTCGCGCTCGGGCGCAAGGTAGCTGTCAATATACGTCTCGGCGTCCTGAATGGCCTGAAAGACGATGTAGCGAAACTGCTGATCGTCCATCGGGTCTTTGTATGGCGTCAGCAACCCTGTCTCAAGGTTATACGCCGAATCCGTGGCTCCATCAGCAGATTGCGGTATCAAGTCTGGATCGTACCTGCCGGGGGTAATGCCATTAGCCATTGCTTGTTCCTTTTCTTACCCGCCACCACTGCCAGCCCCGCTGTGTGCCGCTCTCGTGGGCAGGAAAGTATTCTTCCACTGCCTGTTTTACACCAACCATAGGCAGGTCGTCACCGCCGATTACGCCACCCGGAGCCACCTTTGGCCACCATGCCGTAATGTCAGCAAGCACCTCATCATACCCGTGACCTGCGTCAATCCAAACAAAACTAACGCTACCGTCTGCAAATGCTTCTGCCGCCGTTGAACTGTCAGACCTGTGGATCGTCACGTCTGCGTCCGGTACTCGGCCAATGTTCGCCTTGAACACTTCAAAGACATTTTGCAGTTCCGGATCAGTTTTATGCGCCTTCTCGTTTGACCCTCCCCAGTGGTCAACAAAATTCAGCTTAATGCTCTTGCCCGAGTTCACAGCCTCGACTGCCAGAAAACAGGCTGAACGCCCTTTCCAGCAGCCGAGTTCGACGAATACAGAGCCGTCAGCCGCCTCACGGACAGCCTGCCGGTACGGTTCCTCAAAGCAGAACCAGCCCTGTATCTCCTCGAAGAAGTGATTCATTTCTTCTTCTTGGACATGCCAGCTTCGGACAACGCAATCGCGACAGCCTGCTTCTTGTTCTTCACCACAGGACCAGACTTGGAACCGGATTTAAGCTTGCCAGCTCCATATTCAGTCATCACTTTTGATATTTTTTTATCAGCCTTCATTCCGCAGCCTCCTCGATAAGACGCGCCGCTTCGGCTACGTCATTCTCCTGCGCCGCATCAGCCGTGTGATCGTGCAGAAAAACAAAACTTCCAGAATGCCCGACTTCGTTAGACAGGCTGTGGTCGATCCATATCTTGTAGCCGCCAGCCTTAGCCAGCTTGCAGAAATACATATCCTCGCCCATCCAGATGCGGGCATTTGGCATGTAATGGATTTGGAACCACGGGTATTTAAGCTTCCTGAAGACCTCTGCCTTCACCAGCATCACGCCCATGCCAACAGCGTCGCATTCTTCCAAGCCGCCCTTGCCAAGAGAATACATATTCTCAAGGTTTTCAAACGACTTGAACGCAACAGTCTTCACAGGCAGGCGGCGCGTAGCGTAGTTGCAGGCAACAATGTCCTTGTCATGCGCAACCATCCGCTCAACAAGGTTCGCCGGGAACGTCATGTCGCTGTCTAAGAACAAGACATAATCGCAGTCTTGCCCCAGAGACATCTCAACCAGTTTGCACCGCTGGTCTGCAATCAGCGTCCCGTTGCGGAAGTTGACGTGCATCGCAGTCCCAGCCGGTGCATTGCCGTAGAACCGCGCTGTCAATAGAGACAGGCAGTGGGCAAACGCCGTGTCAACGCTGTCGCGTGCCGGGACGCAGATGCCGAGCTTCACGACATATACTCCTCGTCCTCGTCATACTCGCCTTCCTCGTCCATGTCGTCTTCTTCATCCGTGACAGGACCGCCGGCAATCCATGCAGCGCATGTACGCTTGGAGGCGCATTTGAAGTCGAACACTTCGCAGAACCCCAGATCGCCAGCGTCGATGACTTCCATCGCATCCTCAGAGCGATCCTTAGCCAGACCCTCCTCAATGCAATCCATCATCTTCTGCGTCTGGTTAAACGCAGAGCAATTACCGCAAAGCATAGACTTGGCGTCCTCGGGATCAGTGTCCCACTTGGATGCCATCTTGCGCCAGTAATCCTCGTTAGGCTTATCAGGGTTCATCGGGCCGTAGTCAGCCTTCTTGATCGCCTTGCCACGGTTCTGAAGATTGATGGTCAGGTCATAGGTGGCGACAGGACAGGCATCGCCATCCTCGCCGCCCATCTCGACCTCGGCTTCTGTCATGCGGTCCATGATATTTCCTTACCTGAAGCCGACCAGAAGGGTAGCCGTTGTCGCCGCCAACACTTTGCTGGTGCGGATCGGGATGATCGTGCCAACGGGCGGGGCGGTAAACACAACCGTCGTGCCAGCCTCGGTCACAAGAGAAATGTTACCAGCGCCGCCAACATAGATGCCGGAGAAGGCATTGTTCTCGGTGTCGGATTTGGTGATAGCAACCGCGTCATCCCATGACCGGCCATTTGCAAGATAAGACGACATGCGATGCCCCTACTTCTTTTTGCGCGAGACGCGCATGTTATCGACCAAATTCGGATAAGGCCGACCAGCAGCCTTTGCCATAGCTTTAGCAGAAGATTTCTGCTTTGGGGACAACTTCTTGTCCTTCTTCGTCGGGTCTTTCGTTTCCCAAACCGGATCCATGTTCAGTCCTTTCCCTTATTTCGCGCCGAGATAGCTTTTGCCTTGGCCTTTGCTGCCGCTTTAGAACCCGCACCCCACGCCTGCAACGAAAGTAGTAGACGTGTTGGCTGTCCCTTTTCATCCCGCTCCGGCCCCGGCATGCTACCCATACGAGCCAAGAATGACGCACGTCGCGGATTATCGCCAGTCTTAACTGGAGCCTTCAGGTTCATGCCCTCAGCCTTGGCAGACGCCCGGCCCTTGGCATTCAAGCCGCCCTTGGGATTTTTACCCTCTGCACGCTGCCATGCTGGCGTCTTGGCCATCACACGATCCCTCGTATATTGCGATGCAGAGCCTTACCCGGCCTCCAAGATGACGCCCGGCCACCAACCCCTGCGGCAACGCCAGCAAAGGTTAGGCACAGGCTATCGGCCAAGTCAGGTGATCGCATCCCACGCTTCCTCAGAGAATCCTTCGACTCTACCACAAGTTTACCAGAACTTGTAAATGTGTATCGTGGGGCCACCAGCTCCATCCGCAGCATGTCGTCCTTAGGCAGCTTGACAGACCGCGTTCCAAGCCAGTCCTTGACCGACATCCACAGCTCATCTCGCAGCTTGTGGGCGTTCGGGTTCATGGCCGAGGACTCCGACACATTAACATCCCGCACATTATAGCCCTGCTCACGCAGCCGATCCGCTACCCCAGACCCCAAGCCAATCGTATCCACGCACAGCTCATCTGGCCGATCTAGCTTGGCTTCATTAACAATCATGCCGACAGTCTGCATCAGGTCCAAGCCGCCCCATGACTTTACCTCTACAACCACCCCGCCCCTGCGCTTGCAGAGGGCAGTCCTATCCGTACCAAACCTCGCCACGTCAATTCCGTAGACCATAGGCTCAGACATCGAGATCGTCAGGTCGCGGTCAATGGCCCCATCTACAAGCTCTGCCGCAATTAGAGTATCGTCGTCGGCTAGAGCAAACTCGCCAAGGACGCGGATGCGGAAGGCGTTGGAACTCTCCCCATACGTCGCCTTGATCTGAGATACGAAGTCCGTCGCCACCAACGGATTGTCAATGCAGCTCACATGCATCCGCTTCCAGTCTGACGCCAACTGGTGATGCGTCTTATAGAACAATCCAGAGTTGCGGGTAGGGTTGGAGATCAGGATGGTCGTCGCACTATGTCCCGACATGGAGCCAGCCGCAGCCTCGAAGACCGTCTCAGGAATAGCCGACGCCTCATCCACCACCAGAAGCACATGCTCACTATGCACGCCAGCCAGCGCCTCCGGCCTGTCTGCCGAGGATGTCCTAGCAGAGATAAAGCTGGACTCAGGCGCGGCTTTGAAAGCGATCTTGTCAGAAAATACGTCGAAACTTTCACGCAGCACAGGCGGCAGTTTGTTGATCCACGACTTCAGCTCGGCAAACAGCGCGTCAAACAACTGAGCAGCCGTTGGAGCCGTCACAACACCTTTCTGTGGATAACGGCAGACCATGTGCCAAATAAGCGCCCAAGCACAAGCTGTGGACTTACCGACACCGTGGCCTGCCCTGACGCTGATGCGGCGTTCGCCACGGGCAATCGCACGAAGGAAGTCGCATTGCCACGGCTGCGGCTTAGCCTGCAAAACATCCGTCACGAACCCAACAGGGTCATCGCCGTACAGGTCGATGAAATTGATGAACGTCTGTTTTTGTGTTTTCATTTTTTTTATATTTTTTCGTCCGTGTGGGTGTGGGTGGGTGCAACAGCATCCGCCCCCGGGGGGTCGCCGGGTACGGGGGGGTCTACGGCGTAGTCTACGTTATCTATCGTAACGCTCTCGTTATGCTGCACTGCACTTCGCATAATATCTATTATGGAACCTGAATTGCTATCGTTGTGCAATGCAACATGATCGACAGTTTGTGCGCTAAGTATCTGATCACGCTTGCGTTGCGCTATGTCTTCCAGTGCTTGCAAATGGATCACGCTTGTGTGTGTCACGTCCAGTTGGACCGTTGCTTTGGATTTGCCCAAGTTACGATCAAGCACTTCGCGCACACTGGCAAGCGCCACTGCCTCGTTCTCGCTATCAATCAATTTGCTCAGTCGTGCAATCGCGCGCTCCGTCAATCCGTCCAACTTGCGTTTCATGATCACAAGCTTGCGGTCAGCCGATCCCATTGGATTAAGAGACTGACCCTTTTTCAAGCGTCCATTGCTATGGCGCGGTGGAGCTTGCATCACGCTTTTATCTAATTCACTTTCTTGCATGTTATTACATAACACCACCACAAAAAATAATTCAAGCCCATGTGCTTTTATATGTTGACACTAAGGACGCCATGCCCTATAACAGAATGGTCAAAGCGCACAAAGCGCAACTAAAGGAACGCAACAATGAGCAACAAATACAACGTAGAATATACCGACACATTTGGCGGTGAGGCGAACTATTCATGGGTGCGCCGCCATTCTTTAGTTATGCCGGAGCTGACGCATTACGGATATGACGGATCATCAAACTACGTTCGCGCCAATAAGATATTCAATCGCGAACTAATGAAACATGCCAAGTCCAAGGTCGGACTAACTGGCATTCGCGGCAAGGTTTACCACCATGGCGACATGATCGAGTTTCGACCCTATGGTTCATGCACCATAATGTTCATCAATTACGCTGAGTAAAAGGGGCGTAAGCCCCTTTCTACCTCACGCGCAATCAGCGCAACTAAACGGAGAGCATCATGCTTGACTATGCAAACGACCACTTAAAAGAGATCGCCCGCAAAAGCATTGAGGCTGAGGACAGGCTTGCGGCATTGTTTATCCAGATTGCAGGCATAACGGAAGAACAAGCACGCAATCTTGTGGCATTCTATCAGCGCAAGAAACTAGTCAAGCTAGACCTTTGCAACGCAAGTTTGAACGTCAAGCATGGTGCATATCTTGACCGTGACTATATCGAGCATTGCGCAACATTGGGCGCATTCTGAACCCCACGCGCAATCAGCGCAACTAAACGGAGAGCATCATGGAAACCGTAGAATTTATCCTTCCCGATCATTGGGCTTGCGCTCTTATCAATAGCGACGAAAGCGGCATGGACGAAAACGAAAGCAAGGCGTTTGATGCTTTCGTTGATTTCATGGTCAAAAAATACGGGTCATGCCATTGCATGGACGTCGCTGACGATAGCAATTTTGTGAGATACCACGACGCTGCCGATTTTGGCGTGCTGGCGTGCGATGCTTCAACTTTTACCTTTGCAATCTAAACAGGGGCGCAAGCCCCACTCTACCCACACAACACAAGGACAACCCCATGCGCCACATTCTAAAAGAAACGGCTGAGACAATCGGATTCTTCGCGATCATCTCAGCGTTGCTGTTCGTCTGGATAGCTACACCTTAGCTAAAAGGGAATATCATCATCCAACTTTGAAGGGGCGCGAGCCCCTTTTATTTGTGCGCCCGGGAAAGCCTCCAGAACGCCCGCAATACGCCCGGCGATAATCTTGTAAGATTCTATCAGCTCTGCCATTGCAACGACCGTAGCCCCTGCCGGAGCGGCTTGGCGTGCCATGTCGTAATCCTGCGGCTCCAGTACGACGACATAAGCCCTCCCGCCATGCGTATAGCCAAGCATGCCTAATGGGAGCTTGTGCGCACCATTTGCCATGGCCACATCGTCGAGCTTTTGCCATCCCCGCATCAGCACTTCAGCGCGACGTAATAACATATCAGGGTTGTTACATTGGATCGCCTGATTGAGCTTGTCCTTAGCACTACCGAATTTATGAGCAAGCTCAGCATCAACTAACCCCGGCAATCTGCCCGCACCCCATTTCAGCTCCATTTCACGCGCCAGCCTATCCAGCGGCTTCAAAGCCTCGCCTATGCTTTCCCACTGATCCGCAGGTGCTAATTCCACAACCACAGCTTGTGCTTTCTTCACCATCTTTTCTCCCCTTTTCCGTTGCAACAAAAAACGTCCCATAAAAGCGTTGCAATCCCTCCCACTATAGTGGGAGGGACGCTTTGCAACGCTTTTAGCTTGGCTGTATGCAACATGCAACGCCTTTGCAACGCCTTTGCAACGCTTTTTTGCAACGCCTTTGCAACGCATGACCTAAGCTGTTGCAGCAACTATTTTGCAAAAAACGACCACAATTGACATTACACCCGCTTTTCACGCTTGACAAGTACAGGACGGCATGTCCTTATAGACCCACGCCAACAACGGCGCACAAAACAGGAGCTGACGACATGACTGCCATTACCTTGACCATCAACGCCCGCGCACTGAAAGCTGCCGCAATCTGCGCAAGCACGGAAGAAACCCGTTTTTATCTTAACGGCGTCAACGTCGAAACGGATTCTGCCGGCCACACTCTCACCGCAACTGACGGTCACCGCCTTATTGCAATACACCACGCCCCCGCACCAGATGCTGCCGCCGAATGCCAGTCGTTCATCCTCCCCTTGCACATGATTGCAAAGCTCAAAATTGGCAAGCGCGCTCCTGATTACGCTACCTTGACCTATGACGACGGCAAGCTCGCATTATCCTTTGACGGCTTGACGATTGCCGGAGAGGCAATACAGGGGACGTTCCCCGCAGCTCGCCGCGTTGCCTATGGTGCATTCCATAGCGAGGATGCGGGAAAGCCTGCGCAATTCAATCCCGCTTATATTGGCGATTTCGGCAAGATTGCGGAAGTTCTTACAGGGGCTAAGGCCAAGTCCCTTACAGTCCTTCCGAATGGCCTCAATCCCGCACTTGTAGATTTCGGGACTTTGGAAGGGATGGAAGCCTTTGGCGTCCTCATGCCCGTGCGCACGTCGCCTTCCACATTGCTTGGCCCCATGCCTACTTGGTATCGCCCCGAAGGCTATGTAGCGGACCCAGCTGCCGCCGTTGCGGCGTAATTCAATGAGGGGCGCAAGCCCCTCGCCTATCCTTTAACCTTTGGAGAGTAACAATGAGCAACACTTACAACGGCTGGACGAACTACGCTACATGGCGCGTGAACCTTGAAATCTTCGACGGCCAGAGCCTCCGCGATCTCGGCATGTCACGGCTTGGCATTTACGAACTAGGCGATGCTTTGAAGTCTTACGCCGTTGAGATCATCGAGATCGACGGAAAGGGGCTGGCGCTTGATTACGCAATGGCGTTCCTTTCCGACGTCAACTGGGGCGAGCTTGCCCGGCACTACCTGCACGATGAGGAAGTCAACGA
>Ga0208975_1000572_pt1 | contig 17220 bp, 32 predicted proteins | sample GreLakmeER78MSRF_FD_187700 | JGI IMG/M metagenome (GOLD analysis project Ga0208975, IMG submission 187700) | Freshwater lentic microbial communities from great Laurentian Lakes, MI, USA - Great Lakes metaG ER78MSRF (SPAdes) | ecosystem: Environmental > Aquatic > Freshwater > Lake | place: Great... | reverse complement strand
CTGATGCCGAACCTATTGAAGAATTAGAATGGGAAGATGCTGAAAGCACTACAAGAAGTGATTTAATTTCCTGTGCCTATTATGCTATTAATGCAGTTGATGAAATTGATCTTACTTTGATTTCAAAAATAGAGGCTAATAAAATAAAAAAAATTAGAAGGCAGTCGCTTGAAATTATTGCTGAAGTGATTAACGAATTGCACGCTGAAATGTTTGATACTGAAGAAGATATATAAATAAATTTATATATATAATGTATTGCCGCTTAAAATAAGTGGCTTTTTTTTGCCTAAATAATTAATAAAGTGTATAGAATATGAATAAAATGTGTATATTTGTAATGCCGTAATAAAACCAACGGCGTAAATACTATGAAAAAATATCAATTTGTTTCGGAAACGAAATACAACAAACCAGATGATCCGTATTTTTTTACAAAAGAAGATGAAAAATATGTGTCTGATTCTGGAAGCTATGATAAAGATATAGCTTATGAAAAGTTTATACTCTTAACGCAAGGTGGTTCTTTAGAGCCTAAAATACAAATCCTTGTTGAAAAAATTATTAAACCAAATATTTAAAAAATGAACACTCTTTATCAATTAGAAAAACTAAGGAACAATGTTAGTTATTTAGAATGGTTATTTGAGTTATCAACAGAAGCAAATGCGCGTCAAAGATTGCAAAGGTATAAGGAAGCTAAACAGGAATTAAAAGAGTTTAAGGCTAAATATTACCCGCATCTTTTACAACAACCTAAATTTAATTTACCAAAAATGTCATATACCCCAATGTCCGAATGGACTGAAAAGTTTGAGGAATATGGCGACTATTAAAAACAAACCTATGAAATTAGTAAAAATTCAGGCGGAATTAAAAGCGCCTAAAAACCAAATGAATGCCTTTGGGAAATATAAATACCGAAGCGCAGAGGATATCATTGAAGCAGTAAAGCCAATACTATTTAAAAATAATTGCGCGCTTCTCATTAGTGATGAAATTGTGCAAGTAGCCGACCGAGTATATGTAAAGGCAACTGCTATGCTAATTGATGAAAATAACGAGGAGTTACCCATAAAAGTTTACGGATGGGCGCGCGAAGAAGAAGTAAAAAAAGGAATGGACGCAGCGCAGATTACAGGCTCGGCAAGTTCCTATGCACGCAAGTACGCCCTTAATGGATTGTTTGCAATAGATGACACTAAGGACGCTGATTCAACCAATGAACATAAGGACGAAGTTGGCGAGGAAAAGCGAATGAAGTTAATTGCCCTTCTGGAAAATACTATCTGGGATGAAAACCTGAAAAGCAAACAGGCTATAAAGATTAGCGCTTACACTACGAATGAGCAATACGACAAGGCTCATAGAATCATATTAGCAAATCAAAATAAATAAAAATGCAACAAACCTACCAGGACTTAGAAGAAGGAATGCAAAATTTATTACCAATGGAACGCCAGATGCTACTTGCAAAAGTATATCATTACGCTTGGTATAATGAGGAAGCATACAAAGAATTGCTTACCTTTATAAACCATTGGGAAAAGCATTCAGAATTTAAAGCAGTATTTTTTAATCAGGGTTCAGAAGAATCCACAAACCAAATATAAAATGTCAGAAGTAAAAAAAGAATCGTTCGGCGCTTGGATAAACAAGACTAAGGACGGCAAGGAAGTAATTAAATTTTCAATCAATGGTCAGCGCTACAATATGTGGGTTAATTCCTACAAGGATAAAAATTCGCAGCCTGACTATAAAATTTATGAAGATAACTACGTTGCACCTACGGAAACAAAATTAGTAAATGACGATTTAGAATTTTAATTATGGAGTTTAATAACATTGTACAATGCTACAAGGATCAGTTACAAAGTTTGCGTATGTTTCATAAAGAATTAGTTAAAAATAATTTGATAACAGACGAGCTTGCAATAGGATCAATTTCAACAACCATTCTGCCGCATAGATTAGTTGAATTAGTTGAGGATGTATTTGATACTAATATCCAGATTAAGAACCGAAGCCAGAGCGTAATTTTTGGACGCAAGGCGGCGGCTTACATACTGAAGAAATACACTCAATTATCCCTTAACGAAATAGCTAAATTGATAGGCGTTGGCGACCATACAACAGTTATTTATAACATTAAAACGGCTCAAAACCTTATGGAAACTGAAATCTGGTATAAAGAAAAAGTTGATGAAATTGAAAAAGAGATTGAAAATTTTAGTAAATTTGTAAAAGAATAAAGAAAACGTTATGGTACAACGTAGTTTAAATATATTGGATCAAGGGCAAGCAGATAGTACCATTATCTGTGAGCCTGCGATCCATTTTTAATTTATGTCAAAAGACCCCGCCGTGCTATTTTATACAAGCGATTTTTTAAGTGGCACTTTTACAATGACCAATGAGCAAGTTGGTAAATACATTCGCTTATTATGTTTACAACACCAGAAAGGTAAGTTAACCGAAAAGGATATGCTTAGCATATGTCAAGCATATGATGCAGATATATGGGAAAAATTTGAGCAACTTGACGGCTTTTTTATTAACAACAGAATGTATGACGAAGCAATTAGAAGGTCAAAATTTACAGAAAGCAGGCGTAATAACGCTAAATCAGTTAAAAATGATAGCACAAGCGAAGCACTTGCTAAGCATATGCCTAAGCATATGGAAACTGAAACTGAAACTATAAGTGTAAATAAAGATATATTTATAAATAATATAGAACCTTTTAAAAATTTATTAAGTGAATCGTATCAGGAATTTATTGATTATTGGACAGAACCATCAAAAAGCGGTAAATTACGCTATGAAGCAGAAAAGTTTTTTGATATTAAACGCCGTGTAAATACTTGGTTACAAAATAAAAACAAATATGGAAATTCAAAAAATACTGACGCAACTGCCACAAGTCGTAAGCGAATGGAAGACCTTGCCAAATGGGTTAATCAGTAAAGAAGACCTACCAATAATAGAAGCCTTTGAAGACCTTGCCAAATGGGTTAATCAGTAAAGAAGACCTACCAATAATAGAAGCCTTTACAGGGGATAAGCTAAACCTTATTAGCCCTGTTACCCTACGCGAGAACTTAGCCTACATATTTACTTTAATAGGATTGACGCGGCTTCCAGATGTAACAGAATTAGAAGTGATTGAAGATTACATACGAACGACCTACCCATTTTTTACAATACAGGAAATGCGCATAGCTTTTAAGATGGCAGTACAGGGTAAGTTTGAATGCAATATTGAACACTACGAAAAGTTCAGCCCTAAATATATATCAGGAATAATGAATGCCTATAAATTAAAAGCTAACCAAGTGCGTAAAAATATCCCCCCGCCACCAGAAGAACCGGTAAAGCAATTAACTGAAGATGAAATTGTTGAGTTTACTAAAAAGGAATGGCTATCTGGCAAGCGTGAGGACTTCAATAGGTTATTCAATGCTGATAAAGTTTTTATGATCCTTATGAAACAGGGTAAAATTACTTTTACAAATGAGCAGATAATGGAAACGATTAAGGTAGTAAGTGATGACAATTTATACAGGCTAAATAGAATGCACCCAAAGGATGCAAAGGATTTTAGTAAGCAAATTAAGGATGAAGACTTTATTGAATTACAATGTAAAAAATTAGCACTTGTCAAGTATTTTGAAAATTTACGAGGTTAGATATACCTATTATGGCACACGAAAGTATTGTTATACAGATAACTTTGTTGACTTTTATGCTTCATATACAGAGGTTAAACCAAAGCTAAATAGATTATTATTTCACAAAGAATTTTATAACAAAATAAATGGATATATCAGCGAACGACCTAACGAAATGGGCAAAAAAGAATCTTGAATTAATTGGTTGGCGCTTAAATAGAGTTAACAATATACCCTTCGGCAAGCGTAAAGGTACTATTCAAAAAGGATGGGCTGACTTGCAAGGGTACACGGAAAAGGGTACTTATGTAGCCGTTGAGATTAAAAAGATAGGTGATAAGCTAAGCCCTGAACAAAGGGATCGGTTAAAAGATATTTATGAATGTGGAGGAATTGTTTATATTTGTAGCGAAATAGAAAACAAACCCGCATTGATTGAATGGTCAAAAATAAAATTTTAGCCGAGTATTGGACTTTAAAAGAAGTTAATGACGCCTTTGCTAAGATGCATCCAGAGGAGTTGCAATATGACCTGAAGGCAGAAGTTTTTTTAGTTCTTTGCGAAATGAATGAGGATAAGTTAATTGGAATGTATGAAAGGAATGAACTTAAATTTTATATAGTACGAATAATGCTAAATATGATTAAAAGCGACAGAAGTAATTTTTATAAGAGTTATAGAAATTATACAGAGTACGTTGATAATGATACCGAAGCGGAAGTTAATTTTGACAAATCAGATTTAGTTGATAAACTTGAAAAGAATCTGGAAGGGCTGCATTGGTATAACAAAGAGATTTTAAAACTATATGCTATTGATTTTAAAAAGAATGCAAAAGAATTAAGTAGAAAAACAGGCATTCCTTATATGTCAATAGTTAGGACGATAAATAAAACCAAAAAACAAATGAAAACAAATATTAGAAAATGATTTTATCAATTTTAACTGCTATCTGTGCATCATTATTTTTTACTGAAATTCATAACCTACCGAATAAATGGGGAATCAATTTCAAGCCCTTTAATTGCGGAAGTTGCTTGGCTGCGTGGATTGCACCAATACACTATTTCCTACCTGAATTAATCCAACATATTACGTCAACAATGTTTATAGCAGGTTTCTTAGCACCGATTGTTTCTAAATTAATCTGGAAGCTATGGAAATAAAACAAGAGCATAGGGAATGGCTGATTGCTAATATAGGTAATTATGAAAGCGCAAAGAATGGTTACGTTAGGAATTTAGAATTAGATGAATTAAAAATGTATGAACATATTTACAGGTCATACTTAGATGCTAATTTTATTGTATCTGTTTGGTGCGGCTCTTGTAAATTTGAAATGATTATGAAATTATATAAATGGTTTGAAAAACAATAATATGGCAAACTTTATACACCCGACCGCTATCATTGGCGAAAATGTTATCTTAGGCGACAATAATTATATTGGCGCTTATTGTATAATTGGCGATCCCGCAGAGCATAAAAAGTATTGGGAATATGAAGAACAAATAAAAGATTATGGAACTTTAAAAATTATCCAGAAAGGACAAATAAAAAGAGGCTTAGTAACTATTGGCAATAATAATATTATTACAGGATTGGTTACAATAGATGCGGGAACAAAAGATATAACTACAATAGGGGATAATTGTTTTATTATGAAGCACGCGCATATTGGACACGATTGTCTAATTTATTCAAATGTTACAATAAGTTGCGGTGCTAAAATAGGCGGACATTCAGTTATTAAACAATACTCAAACATAGGATTGAATGCCGTGCTGCATCAGTTTAGTATAATTGAACAGGGTTGTATGATTGGCGCGAGTGCTTTTTTTAAAGGTACTTCTGAAGAATTTAGTAAATACGCGGGCGTGCCTGCAAGAAAAATAGATACAAATGAATATAGCCGTACTCTTATTAACCCAAAATAGAAACGATTTAACAAAGAGAGTAATTGACCAGAATTTTTTCAATTCTGGATATGATGCTGACTGCTTTTTAATAGACAATGGAAGCGAAACAATGCCTATAAATCTTTTTAATTTTAAAGGATGCAATGGATCGTTTGGCAAAAGAGGAATAGGCGCGGGAGTTAATGAAGGATTTAGAATGACAAAAGATTATGACGGCGTTTGTTTATTAGCAAACGATATATTGCTGCCACAGAATTGGTTGTCAAATTGGGTTATGTTTGCAAAACGTGTGTCAAAAACAGGCATTATTGGTATACATTGCGTAGAGGAACTACCACCATTAGTTGACGGAGTACATAAAACACATACCCCATTTGGTGATAATTTTATTACAAGGGAATTGATTGATGCGATTGGCGGTTACAATGAAGCGTATGATCCTTATGGAATGCAAGACAGAGATTTTGCAGAAAGGGCAACCATTGCAGGGTTTACAAATTACTACCTACCGGATTTAAAAAGCGAGCATATCGGACACGACGTTGGAAATGGCACAGAGTACAGGGCTATGAAAGACGCGAGCCTACAAAGGGCGCAAGCGGTTTGGGAAAAATATCAAAAGATTTATCATATAGATAAAAATATTAGATGCGAATTTTAGCAATAGCGTCAAAAAGTAGCGGCGTATCTTATCATAGAATCCTGATGCCGATAGTCAATATGCAAAAAGATTATTGCTTAATGACGGACGTAATAAACGAAGAAGTGGTATCAAATAATTACGACCTTGTTGTAATGAATAGAATGCTGCATAATGTAACGCCAGAGCAGATGAATCAATGGCGTATAAAATATGGCTTCAAATTAATTGTGGATAATGACGACCATTGGGATTTAGGTGCTTCGCATATACTTTCAGAATCTTATAAAGAAAATAAAGTAAGTGAACAAATTATTGCTTGGATAAGAATAGCAGACCTTTGTACTTGCACGCACGAAAGATTAGCAGAAGAAATTTATAACTTAAATCAGAACGTTGAAATATTGCCTAACGCAATACCATTCGGCGAAGAACAATTCCTATTAGATAAAAAGCCTTCCGACCTTGTAAGGTTATTTTGGTCAGGATCAGGAACGCACGGCAAAGACTTAGAGATACTTCGCAATCCAATGAAACGAATAAACTTCCCTGTGCGTACAATCATAGCCGGTTACAATGAAGGCGAAAAGCATATCTGGGATGGTATGATAGCATCTTTTACAAATGGGCTTAAATTAAACCCAACGATATATAATTTTAACCACGTTACGGAATATATGGCTGCCTATTGCGATTCAGATATAAGCCTTATCCCTTTGGTTGCTAATAAGTTTAATTCAATGAAATCTAATTTAAAAGTATTAGAAACGGCATCAAAGAAAAACCCTGCTATTGTAAGCAACGTGCATCCTTACAGGGGATTTTATCCTGCTTGCCACGTCAATAGTCAAAAGGATTGGTATTATTGGATCAAACTTTTAGTTAATGATAAGGACGCGAGAACGCATTACGGCGAAGCGCTTTATGATTATTGCAATACTAACTATAACTTGCACGTTGTAAATAAGCGCAGATTTGCTATTTATAATAAACTAATAGGAAATGCCGGTAACTAAATGTTCAAATGGAAAATACAGAATAGGTACAGGTGCTTGCATCTTTGATACCGAAGAAAAGGCTCAAAGCGTATGGGCTGCAATAAGAGTTTCAATGGTTAATAGTTATAACGATTATCCAGAGGCGGCAAAGTCAAATGCTCGTAGGGCATTAAATATCAAAAAAGAAAACGACAGAGGTTGCGGAACTTTAGTTGGTTGGACAAGGGCTAACCAAATAGCTAATGGCGAAAACATATCCAGAGAAACGATAGCGAGAATGTCAAGTTTTGAAAGGCATAGAGAAAATAGTAAAGGTGATCCTAAAGAAGATTGCGGCGCTTTAATGTGGTTAGCTTGGGGTGGGGATGAAGGCGTAGCTTGGGCGCAGAGAAAACTTGCGGAAATAGATAAGCAAAAATATCCAAAATAAAAAACCACACTAAAATATATCTAAAGCATTTTGGTTACGGAGGAGAAGATTTTATGCCGTGCGAAGTATGTGGATCAAGGGCAGTAGATATTCACCATATACATAGAAGGGGAATGGGGGGAAATTCAGATGCAGATAAGATTGAAAACTTGATGGCGGTTTGTAGAAATTGCCATATTGAATACGGGGATAAAAAGCATTATATTGATTTTTTAATTGAAGAACATAAAAAAAAATTAGATGGCAAAAGTTAAAAGTGATTCAAGAAAGGTTAACTTTGGTAAAAGGAAACGCGGACACGCTAAGAAGTCCTTTAATAAACATAGCCCAAAACCAAAAATGTATAGAGGTCAGGGTAGATAAAATAAACCTATGATAAAAAAAGTCAAGATTACGGAAGTAATATCTAACCCTAACAATCCCCGTTTAATTAAAGATGACAAGTTTAAAAAATTAGTAAAGTCAATACAGGACTTTCCAGATATGCTAAACGTCCGACCTATTGTAGTTAATACAGATATGGTTGTACTTGGTGGCAATATGCGTTTAAAGGCAATAAAGGAAGCGGGGATAAAAGAAATTAATGTAGACATAGTTGATTGGAACGAGCAGCAGCAAAAAGAATTTATTGTAAAGGATAATGTAGGCTATGGCGAATGGGATTGGGATGACCTGGCAAATAATTGGGATGCAGAAGAACTAACCGATTGGGGTTTAGATATACCAAACTTTGATTCAAACGTATTAGAGGCAGAAGAAGATGACTTTGCAGTTCCAGATGGGGGAATAGAAACCGATATTATTTTAGGGGATTTGTTTGAGATAGGTGAACACAGATTACTTTGTGGGGATAGTACAGATAGCGACAAAATTGCAAAATTAATGAACGGGCAACAGGCTGATTTAATTTTTACATCGCCACCTTATAACGGCAATACGCAAACACCACAAGGTAAATTATATTTGAATAACGATTTAGATAACAAAACTGAAGAAGATTATCTTAATTTTTTAGATGAAATAAAAGATTCTTTTTATACTATATTGAAATCAAAAGGGATTATTTGCTGGAATATAATGTATAATAATAATTCAAGACAATCATTTATAAAAAATGTAAATAGATTTATTGATTCAGGTTTATTATTAAATGAAACTATTATATGGAAAAAAAATGCAATTCCTTTATCAAAAGGATTATCAAGAGCATTTGAATTTATATTTATATTTCAAAAAGATGAATTAGATTTTTCATATCAAGATAAATATTCTTATAATGAAAATGTATGGGAGATATCTAATGCTAAAACACAAACTGAACATCATAAAGCGTGTTTTCCTGTCGAATTGCCTTCAAAAGGGATAAAATTATTTACTAAAGAAGATATGATTTTATTTGAACCATTTACGGGTAGTGGCACGACAATGGTAGCTTCACATCAACTTAAACGCAAATGCTATGGTATGGAATTAGATCCCAAATATTGCCAAGTGATTGTTGACCGAATGAAGAAACTTGATCCAACATTGATAATAAAAAAGAACGGGGTACCTTTGTAATAACAAAGAGATAAATAAGAAGATATGGCAAACGAACAGAATTTAATACCGGTTCAGAAAGGGGAAATAAGAAATCCAAACGGTCGACCGCGTAAATATGTAACCTTACTTAAAGAGCAAGGCTATAAGCTAAGTGAAATAAACGACACGATACAAGTAATGATGTCAATGAATACAACAGAATTAAAAGAAGTTTACGATAATCCAAAAGCCACGATACTTGAAAAGACGATTGCAGGCGCTATGAATAAAAGTTTAATTAAAGGCAGCCTTTATAGTTTAGATACTTTACTGACCAGAGTTTATGGAAAGCCTAAAGAACAATATGATATTCAACAAGATACAAAGATTGAGGTTGTATTTGTTGAAGGCAAAACTATTTTATAGTGCGCATAGAATTACCAAACCCCCATATTAATCAAAAAAAAATATTAGAATGCGATAGGCGTTTTATTGTCGTAATGTGCGGAAGGCGTTTTGGTAAGTCAGAACTTTCACAGATAATGGGGATCAAAGAAGCAATCACAGGTGGACAAGTTGCATACATAACCCCTACTTATAAATTAGCTAAGGCATTTTTTGAAAGGCTAACGGCTGCTATCCCATTTAAAAACAATATCAGTAACCTTAAAATTTATTGCCCTAATAACGGATCTATTGAATTTTTTACAGGCGAACGCTTAGATAATTTAAGAGGGCGCAAGTTCCATTTAGTAATTATAGATGAAGCGGCATTTATCCCTGACTTAGAATCAGGATGGCAAAATAGCATACGCCCAACGCTAACGGATTATCAAGGCAAGGCGGTTTTCCTATCCACGCCCAGAGGTAAGAACTTTTTTTACTCAATGTTTATGAAACAGGGCGAGGCTGATTGGCAATCTTTTAAATTTAGTACCTACGACAATCCCTATATTAATACAAGGGAAATAGACGAGGCACGATTGCAGTTGCCAGAGATTGTATTTGAACAAGAATACCTTGCTAATCCTGCCGAGAATAGCGCAAACCCTTTTGGAAATGCCTTTATACAAAGATGTATTAAACCTATTTCAGCGCAGCAAATTGTGGCTTATGGAATTGACCTTGCTAAGTCAGTTGACTTCACCGTTATCATAGGGCTTGACAATGGGGGTAACGTGGCTTATTTTGACCGCTTCCAGATGGATTGGCATAATACTAAGGCGAACATTAAAAGGCTTCCTATTGCGCCTATATTAGCAGATAGTACGGGTGTAGGTGATCCCATACTTGAAGACTTAATAAGGGAAGGAATTAATATTGAGGGCTTAAAGTTTACGAGCCAATCTAAACAACAATTAATGGAAGGCTTATCACAGGCAATCCAACAGGGCAAGATAGGTTATCCAGAGGGTGTAATTGTGGACGAATTAGATGTATTTGAATATCAGTTTACTTCCTATGGCGTTCGCTATTCAGCGCCTTCTGGCTTTCACGACGACTGCGTTATGGCATTGGCTTTAGCGTGGCAGAATTTCAACCTTAAAAGGGGATCAGGGCGTTACAACTTTGCCTAATTACCGCTTATCCATCATATTTACCGCTTATAATATAGTGTCTATAAATGTATAGAATATGTATATAAGGTGTATATTTGTATAACAAAACAAACAAACTATGAAAAATTTAAACACAACAAACGAAATTCAATTATTAAAAAAAGGAGATTATGCTACCTTTAAAACTATGTATGGAGATATAGTTAAAAGAAAAGTTCAATCCGTTTATGTGCGTATTAATGGAACTTTTAGCTACAATACAAGCGGAAATAACGGAGGACAAGGATGCAATGGATACGCTTTTATGAATGAAGATATTATTAAAATTAAATAACCCCCGCAGGGGTGCGACTGCTTAACGCACTTTCATTATGAACAGATTAAAAACCTTACAGGAAAAAAGAAATGAGCAATACAAAGCGGAAAGCCTAAGCGGAAAATGGTTCTGGTATATAATGGGCGGCGCTTTATTATTAACTGCTTTAATAGAAAATTTATGAAACAAGATAAATTAACAATAAGAAGTTTATTGGCTTTATTTTGTGCTGATATTGATATTAAATTGCTTTGTGAAAAAGACCAAGAAACAACCAAAAATTTAAAATATACACCAAGACAGATACGAGGTAGATTAAATAAATCAATAAATCTTATTTGTTCTGTTTTAGAAAAGAATGGGTATAACTTGGATGAAGTATTATCTGCTCAATTTATAACTTTAAAATCTTAAAATTTATAACTATGCCTTATTCAACTTGCTGCGGCGCACACACAAACTTTGAAGAGATCGGAATTTGTCCTGAATGCTTAGACCATTGCGATTGGGAAGACGAGGACGAGGAAGACGTTGAGGCTGATAAGGAAGCCGACAACCAAATTGCTCAAACTAAAATAGATAAATATGAAAAGTAATTATGAGTTAAAGCAATCCCTTCTGGATAAATTAGAGATAGAAGGGCTTATAGAAAAGATACAAAGATTAGAAAAAACTATTGCTGAAAACGAGTTTGAATTAGCAAATATTCGTAAATTAGTAGGCAAGCATTCTAACGATACTGAACTTGGAATGCTATTCAGAATAAAATATAGACTATGAACTATTGGCTAATTAAGGCTATTGTTGATCAAATCAAAAGTAAAAAATTATGATTACTAATTTTGAGGAAATTACAAAAGAGATGACAGAGGACGAAAAGAAACTTGTGCCTTTGATAATCAAGGGGTTAAGTACAAAGACTAAAATGAACCCTATTAAAGGTGCTGATATTGTAAACGCAATAAACGAAAACAAGATCAGATATGGGATCAAGTTATTTAGCGAACCAAGATTAAGAAAGATAATAAACTTTATTAGATCAGAGGGAATCCTGCCTATAATGGGTACTTCAAACGGGTACTATATTACAAAGGATCGGGCGGAATTAGAAAGCCAAATTGAAAGCCTTACACAAAGAGCAGAGGCAATAATGACAAGCGCTAACGGATTAAAAAAGTTTTTATGATAATAGTTTTATCTATAATATTTTGGGAATGTACTAAATTTATATTCTATAAACTTATAAACAAATAACCTATGAAAACAGCAATGCAAGAATTATTAAGTGAAATGTCTCATCCTAATTGGGATAGATTATCTTTTGATGCGAGATATGAAATGTTTGATAAATTACTTAATTTAGAAAAAGACCAGATATGTAATGCTTATACCGATGGATTAGAAGGACCATATATAGGAGCAGAACAATACTACAACCAAACCTATAACAAACCAATATTATGAATCAATTTGAAACAACAAAGGAAACATCATTAAAGCATTTAACTATTGCTTTATTAATTATTGCCTTTATGTTATCAGCATTATCGACTTTTATGATTGTAAAACTTGAACAAAGCCATAAAACAACAAACGAAACCTATAACCAAAACAAATAACCTATGAAAGAATTAATTGAACTTCGAGATTGGGTGGATCAGCAATGCAAAACAGGGCAACCTTTTAATTGCGCTGACGTACTTAATAAGATTGATGAAATATTAGAAAAGGACACAGATATTGATGAAATATATTTAACTTCGTGCTATGAAATGGAATGAACTAACCCTTTGGCAGTATCAACAATTAATGCCAACCATAACAAACCCTGATAAGGATTGGACTGAATTAGATGCAGAAATGCATCAGCTTCGTATTGTAACAGGGCTAACAGAACACCAGATAGATAGCTTTTCAATAAGCGATTTAAAAGAACTGCGTAAAGAATTAGACTTTTTAAACGAACGTATTGAAGGCAAACCCGTTAATTATATACAGATAAATAAAAAGCGTTACAGGATCAATTACGATATTAAGAATATGCCTGCGGCAAGGTATATAGAAAGCAAGGTATTTAGCAAAGATACTTTAGCAAACTTGCATAAGATAGCCGCATCAATGGTTATCCCCCAGAGGCGTAATTGGTTTGGGAAATGGGTTGACGATAAATATGACGCGAGTAAGCACGAGCAATATTCGGCAGATATGCAAGAGGCTAAGTTTGTAGACGTTTATCATTCGTTGGTTTTTTTTTATCAAGTTTACAAAAATTGGATAGAGGTTTCGCGGGATTATATGATGGCGGAAATGACGAAGGTGGGGATAACAAAGAAGCAAGCGGGTTTGGTGGTGGGGCTTTTATCAGAGTCTATGGATGGCATTATACCTGTTACCTTGTTGCCGCCCAAGAAAATATTGCAGTTAAAGAAGTATTTGAAATGAAGACAATAGAGTTTTTAAACGCTATGGCATATATGAAAGGCAAAAATTCATACGACCGAGAACAGGCGAAAAGATTATAGTTTAGTTGTTTTTTTGTGAATCCCCGTTAATAGCGGGGGTTTTTTTGTGCGGTATTTGAAACCCTTTTAGCTATTTAAGGGTATGAGCGAGGCAAAAGCACAGGCGGAATTACTAAAAAATAACTATTTAAAACAAATTGGTGATTATTATAATATTATTAATCCCGATGACTTGCCTGTTTCTGATGGCATTTTATTATATTATGGTAAATTATTTAACGACCAAGTTGCTGAAAATTTAAAAATAAGCGGTTCTATTGCTTCGGGTAAGATTGGCGAGTTAGCAGTTCCAACTATAATCAAATTTGGGAATCAATACGGCATTGAGTTAGGTTATAAAAATACTAACCCTGCATCTGTTTATTACGATTATATAAATAAAGGAGTTAGAGGCTATGGCGGTAAAAAAGCAAAACTTAAAGAAGTTAGTGCTGATTCACCTTACTTTTACAAAACACCTTATGCAAATAAAAAGATGGCTACTTCTATACTTAAATGGTATAGATTAGGAAAGGCAAAGGCTTCAAATGAATCACAAAAATTTGATTTAAAAGAAAGCCAGATTAAAAGTAAAAGATTAAAAAAAGTTGTAAATGAAGCAACTTCTTTAAAAAAATTGGCATACTCAACCGCTTCTGCAATTAAAAGAGATGGTTTAAAAACTACTGCATATTTTGATAATGCAGTTAAAAAAGTATTTGACAAACAATTTTTTGAAACAATGGGTAAGGCTTTAGGAAATGATGTAAGATTAAAAATTATACAAACAAATAACGAATTTAAAGATGGCTATAACAATAAATAGTACACCGGCAACATATCCAACAATGCACGAAGACCTTTGGTTTGTTGCATCTTCTACAAACGTAGGTACTACAAACTTCAAATTTGTGTATGATGTTTTTATAAATAACGCACAAGTAAGTAGAAACAAAATATATCCTTCGCCAAGTGCGGACGGAAGCTATGGAGTTTTTAACGCATCACCAATGGTGAGGGCATACGTTACCAATTACTTTGAACCTTCAGGAAGTAGCGTATTGGTTGCGTCCAATGATAAAATAAAAGTTGATTATCAGGTTAAGGTAGGGGAAGATTTAAACGGAACTGTTACTGCTAACTTGGCGTCTGGTTCTTATTCTGCATACAATTACTATTCACCTTTATTCGGTGATATATTTACAGAGAATGGAAACGTACCTTTGGTGTTATCTAATTACTATGATAATTTATTGATTGAGAATTACACAGACGATTGGTTAAGCGACAGGGATAATAGCAATATTACGATTGAGTACGGGGATCAATTTTTTATTACCTTCTTAAAAATAACAGGCGGTTCATATTATCTATGGACGCAGCCTACAAACGAAGATGGAACTTTAGGAACTGCTGTAAGCGGCGCTTTAACTTTTTCAGGAGAGTTTAATTTATTTAATTTTCAAGCTGCTGCAATCAATGCCTTTTATGGTTCAACAATAATAACAGAAAACACTTATGGTTACAATGTTTATATATCACTCGGCGCAGCGACCACAAGGGTACTACGATTTAGACAAATATGTAACCCCAAGTACAGACAATATAACCTTCACTTCCTTAACAGACTTGGAGGGTACGATACAATGGCATTCAGGCTTGTCAATAGGCGAAGAAGTGAATTTACCAGAACTTCATACAGGCGCAATCCATATCAGCTATCAAATGGTGAAATGACAAATATTGATACGTACAACAAATACAATGAAACTACGTACAACTTTGCTATTCAGCATTACGATTTTTATAACTTAACTTCTGATTGGGTTGACGACCAAGATTATGCGTGGCTTGCTCAATTAGTAGCTTCGTCTATTGTTTATATGGAAGTACAAGGTGCGTTTTTTCCTATCACAATAAGGAATACAAACTACCAATACAAGTACCAGATAGCAGACGGAATCTTTAATTTTGATTTAGAGGTTGAAGTTGGTAAGTTTTTAAATAGTCAATTTAGATAATGATAAGAACTGAAATATATATTGAAGATGAAGTAATTGATTTATTACAGGACATAAGCACAGACTTTACTTATGCGATTGATGACGTTAGAGATTTTGGCAGCCGTAATACTTCATTCAGTAGAACTATATCTATTCCTGCAACTGCAAAGAATAATAAGATTTTAGGATTTGCTTTTGAAATAGGAATGTCAAATAATCATAATACAGACTTAGCAAATGTAAATACAAACTTTACGCCATCACAGGCTGCAAAGTGCGAGGTCTATGTAGATAAGATACAGATATTTAAAGGCGTTATTCGTATGCTTGAAATAGTTATAAACAATAACGTTATACAATATCAGTGCGCAGTCTTTGGGGAATTAGGTGGCTTTATAACTGAATTAGGAAACAAGCGTTTAGAAGACTTGGATTTTAGTGAACACAATCATACATATAACGTAACTGAAATTGCAAATAGTTGGAATACTATTAATGGGTCTGCTTACTATTATCCATTAATTGATTATGGTGATGTATCAAGCAATAAAGATGACTTTAGTGTTTCAACATTCAGACCTGCTTTATATGTTAAAGAATATATTGATAAAATATTTGAAGGAACTACATATACTTTAGATTGTGATTTTTTTGAAACAAGTTTTTTCAAGAGTTTAATTATACCTAACAATAGTCAAGGGATAAGAGGTGCTAATGATAGATTTATTTTAGGCGAAAAAACAATTTCACAAATACTATTAAATAGTAATACACCTACCGCAAGAAATGCAGACCTTCCTTTTGATACTACGACTTTACTTAATTTTACAGAGAATGCAGGAAAAAGTATATTTACATATACTGATGGCACAAAGACGATTAGAACGATTGCTTCAATAGCAGGAACATATCAAACAGATGCGGCTTCTTCTATTACGGCAACATTATATATTGGTGGCGTATCGGTGCAAGCCTTTACTCAAAATACTTCTTCAGCTAATAACCCTTTCAGTTTTAGCTTTGATTATACAGGTAATATTTTAAATACAAATCAAGTGCGTATTGAAATAAGTGTACCTATAACGGCAAACACTTACATAGTAACAATTTCAAGCGCTTCAATAAATTTATCCCAAATAACTTCCCAGATAACAGACGTAGCATACAATGGTGTAATATCTATAAATGAGAATTTACCAAAGGGGATATTTCAAAAAGACTTTTTTTTATCTGTATGCAAAATGTTTAATCTTTATGTATATCAGGATAACTTAAATGATAAACAAATAAATGTTTCCCCTTATATTGATTTTTATTCATCAGCCGTTACTAATAGTTTAGATTGGTCGCAAAAGATTGATTTAGGTTCTTCTATGTCTATTAAACCTATGTCGCAATTAAACGCAAGGTATTACGCTTATAAATATACGCCCGATACAGACTTTTTTAATGATAACTATTTAAAGAAATATGGGCAAAGCTATGGCGATAATTTATATGATTCAGAATTTGATTATGTAAAAGACACAGCTACAACGCAAATTATATTCGCGCCTTCTGTTTTAAGATTGCATACAGGACAAGATAAATACCATAGTGAAATTTATAAGCTATCAAACAATAATACAAATGAAGACCCGATGGATAGCGTTATTCGTATC
>Ga0208975_1000571_pt1 | contig 17224 bp, 17 predicted proteins | sample GreLakmeER78MSRF_FD_187700 | JGI IMG/M metagenome (GOLD analysis project Ga0208975, IMG submission 187700) | Freshwater lentic microbial communities from great Laurentian Lakes, MI, USA - Great Lakes metaG ER78MSRF (SPAdes) | ecosystem: Environmental > Aquatic > Freshwater > Lake | place: Great... | reverse complement strand
TTATAACAGTGGTGTTACACAATCAATTTACGACATTGTTGTATGTTGTCATAACGATGTTAAACTTGAAAAAAATTGGGGTAAAAAATTATTAGAGGATTATTCTAATAACCCCGAATTCGGTATAATTGGAAAAGCTGGTTCTTGTTACTTTCCTGAGTCAGGAGTTTATTGGGAAAAAATGCGCCAAACTATGGTGGGTCAAGTTTATCATCACCCTGACGGACAAAAAAAATGGTTAAACAAATATTCACCTAAATTACCATTTTTAATTCCTGTTGTTACAATTGATGGTTTATTCATGTCATTTGATAAGACAAAATGTAAACATTTTTTTGATGAATCAATTGGTAAGTTCCATTTTTATGATCACCTTTTTTGTGTCCCAAATTATTTAGATGGAGTTAAAATTGGTGTTACCTCATCGTTTGAAATAACTCACCAATCTATTGGACAACCAAATCAAGAATTTTGGGAAAGTAAAGATAAATTTGTTGAGAGATGGGGAGAAAAATTACCTTTAGATTTAAAACCATCATTTGTATATGCCCCTGAAATAAAAAGAAAACATTTCAAAAAGTTTGGTAAGATTGCAATTATAATACCAACCAAAGGTAAGGTGGAAATGTTAAAAGAGTGTGTAGATTCTTTTCATGAACATTGTGATAAAGAAAAATACGATATTTTTGTTGCCGACACAGGATCCACTGAAGAGGAAAAAAATTGGATTAAAGAAAACATCAATAATATAACTTTAATTGAGTATGATTATTATAATTTTGCAAAAATAAATAATGACGTAGTTAAAAATTTACCAAATAATAATTATGACTTTTTATTATTTTCAAATAATGATATTAAAATTTTAAACGATGTAATAACAGGAATGTTATCAGTTTTTGAATTAAATAAATTATGTGGTACTGTTGGAGGTAGATTACATTTTGAAGATAATACTATCCAACATGATGGAGTGTTTATGGGAATTAAACAATCAAACGGATCCGTAGGTGTGGATCATATGAATTTGAGGAATTATTACAACTATTCAATTAACACAAAAGAAGTTTTTGGTAATACTGGTGGTTTAATGATGACAAGAAAAACAATATTTGAAAATAATAATATGTTTAATGAAAATTATATTTCTTGTTTTGAAGATGTTGAGTACAATCTTATTTTAAATACAATTGGTTTAAAAAATTATATTTGTAGTGAATGTGTTGCATACCATTACGAATCTAAAACAAGGAATGAAGATCCTAAAAATTTAGATAAATTAAGGTATGATTATGTTACAAATTTATTTCCAATAATTAAAAAAAATTTAGATAAAATAAAACATAAAATTGTATCAATGCAATAAAAATAATTTTATCATATTTTGATTATGAATACTAATTGTTTATTATTTTTAAGTTGGTTTTATATTTAAGTTAAATAAAAAACTTATGGCAATTAGAAAAAAACCAATTTTAAAAGACGATACAACGTCAACTACTCAACCACAAATTTCAAGAAAAGAGTTAATTAACTCTGTAATCAAAAGAAAACAAAAAAGTAAATTTTTATCAGAAAATCAAAAAGACTATTATGATCTTTTGATTAACAATCAAATTACAATTTGTTCAGGACCGGCAGGTGTTGGTAAAAGTTATATTTCAATGAAGGCAGCAGTAGATTTACTAATAGATCCAAACAATTCATACGAAAAAATTATTATTGTTAGACCTGCGGTTGAGGCTGAAGAAAAGTTAGGATCTCTTCCAGGAAATTTAGAAGAAAAATTAGATCCTTATATTTTCCCATCTTATTACTTACTTAATAAAATAATTGGTAAAGAAGCAAGAGAGAAGTTAAAAGAGTATGAAGTAATTGAAGTTTTTGCTTTGGCTTATATGAGAGGAATGAATATTGACAATTCAATTTTAATTTTTGAGGAAGGTCAGAACTCAACCCCAAATCAAATGAAATTATTATTAACAAGAATTGGATACAATAGTAAATTTTTTATATCAGGTGATTTAGAACAAACAGATAGATATAAAGACAAAAAACAATCAGGTCTTTACGATGCATTACAAAGATTCAGTGGTATACCAGATATTGGTATTTATGACTTTAAAAATGCCAAAAATGTTAGAAACCCATTAATTAGTGAAATATTAGTTAAGTACAATGAAGAAAATAGGGATTGAGATTAATGGTGTTTTAAGAGACACAATTAGTAAATTTACTGAATTATATGAAAAACATTTAGTTGATAGTCATTTGAATGAGTCGGCGGATAAAACATATGAAATTGAATTTTCAGGTGATACAGATGAGGTTATTGAATTTAATGAAACCATAGAGGTTAATAATTTTGAATATAAAGTTTTAAGTCCTGTTACATCATTAGATTTAGGATCACATTTTTCATTTCCATCTAAAGATGAATTGTATTCATTTATGTATGAAGAATATACAATGGAGTTATTTGGTCACGCACCATCAACAGAGATGTTATCATTTAACCTATTAAACGATATTTACTATAACTTGAGAGATACTTATGACTTAATGATTGTTTCTGATGAAATAGGTAGATCTAAACCATCGTCACTTTTTTTCTTATCCAAATTTGGTTGTTTAGTGGAAAAAGTATTTTTTTATAGTGAAATAACAAAAAATGATATGTTAGATGAGGTAGACATTTTACTTACGGCTAATCCTGACCTACTATTAAATAAACCTGATAATAAAATTATTATAAAATTTATTACAGATTATAATAAAAACATCAAATCAGAATACGAAATTTATTCTTTATCTGATTTGGAATTAACTATTAAAAAAATAGAAGAGAATGTTTAATGTGTTTGGAGAAAACTATTATATTGATTTAGATAAATTAGAGGACTTTGTCCAATATAGTGGTACAAGTGGTGAAACTCAAATCCACGTAGTAAAATATGAGTCAGTTAAAGCAATGGTTGATACTATTTTAACCGAAATAGGAGAAGTTGATGAAAATTTAGGTATGAAAAATAATGACGTTACTATTCCCTTTAAAATTGCCTTTAATACACTTTTAATGAAAAAAATAATAAATAAAATATAAAACATGAACCAAGAACAAATTTTAAAACTAGAAGAATCCATTCAGAAAATGAGGGATAAGAAGTCAAGAATTTATTTTATAGTACAGGACACTAAAGGAAATGCAAAAGCGTCAATACGTTACATTTACGAAATGGCTATGTCACTAAAAAATAATGGATTTAATGCCATAATACTACATGAAACTCCTGAATATTTTGGTGTGACAGATTGGTTAGGTGAGGAATATATGACAAATTTAGATCACAAATCTATTGAAGGAACTAATTTAGAAATCTCACCTGAAGATTTAATTGTTATTCCAGAAATTTACGGATTCATAATGGATCAAATAACTAAACTACCTTGTGGTAAAATTGTGTTATCACAATCATACGATTACATTTTTGAAACGTTACAACCTGGACAAACTTGGACTCAACTTGGATTCCATAAATGTATTACAACATCAGAAAAACAAAAAGAATATATTTCGTCAACAATGAGAAGTGTCTCAGTTGATGTTATTGAACCAACAATTTCTGAAGTTTTTGAAAAACAAAAATTTCCACCTAAAACAATTATTGGTGTACACACAAGAGATCACAGAGATACGGTAAATTTAATTAAAACTTTTTACACTAAATTTCCACAATACAGATGGATTACATTTAGAGATTTAAGAGGGTTATCTCAAGTTGAGTTTACAAACGCAATGAAAGAAAGTTTTGCATCCGTATGGATTGATAATATTAGTTCATTTGGTACATTCCCACTTGAATCTATGAAGATGGGAATACCTGTTATTGGATTGGTACCTAATATTACACCTGAATGGATGAATGAAGAAAATGGTATTTGGATCAATAACCAAAATATGATTGTTGATGTTATTGCTGATTTTATACAAAATTGGTTAGAGGACAATCTTAACCCTAAATTATACGAAGAAATGGACGTAACCATTAATAAACTTTCAACCAAAGAAAAATTTGAATCGGAAGTTGTTGAATTATTTGCAAAAATGATTGACACAAGAGCAGATTCTTTTGAGGCTCAACTATCTAAACTTGAAACAACTGAATAATATGGAAAATAATAAAACTATCTCGGTAATATTACCAATTAAAACTGCTAGGTCCGCAGACTTTGAGGACTTCTTTGATAGATGTATCAAATCAATTAAAAACCAAGGCGAAACTGTAAGTGAATTGGTTATTGTTTATTGCGATGATTCTCTTTTGGAAACACACATTAACTCTTATGATTTTGATGGATTAAACGTTAAACTTGAAGTGTGGAAAGACGAACCTAATTTTGCTAACCAAGTCAATAGAGGTGTTGAAATATCAACTTCTAATTGGGTTTCATTAATTGAGTTTGATGATGAGTATTCAAACATATGGTTTAAAAACTCACAAAAATATATGGATATCTATAAAGATATTGAAGCATTTTTACCAATTGTTGTTGATGTTAATGATAAAGGAGTATTTGTAGGATTTACAAATGAAGCAACATTCGCAGCAAACTTCACACAAGAACTTGGTTATTTAACTAACGAAACATTACAAATGTATCAAAATTTCCAAATTGCTGGAATGGTTATTAAAAAAGAAACTTTCTTAGAATTTGGTAAATTTAAATCAAACATTAAATTAACATTTGGTTATGAGTTCTTTTTACGTATGACTCACGCATCTGTTAAATTTTTAACAATTCCTAAAATTGGATACAAACATATGAACTTAAGAGAAGGATCTATTTTTTGGAACTACAAAAATGGTGAAGACAGATTAAGTGAAGATGAGGCTAAATTCTGGATTGAGTCGGCCAAGAAAGAATATTTCTACACCGCACAAAGGGACATAAAATATGAACCACAAGAAATTTGATGTCCGAAAATGGTAATTTATCAAACGAAGAAATTGAAAAGAAAAAGAAGGGAAGAAAGCCCACAGTAAATAATTATTTTGACGTAAGAGAAGAAGATGCGGTTAGGGCCTACCTAATCGCAGAATCTTTTGACGAAAAGAACAAAATTTATAATGAGTTTTTAAAACACCCCTTAGATAAAATGATATCGTCAATTATTAGACGATATAAATTATACAGAAGAGACATGGACTTTGAGGAGATCCACATGGATACTCATTCATTTTTAATGACTAAAATAGACAAGTTTAAACCGGCTAAAGAGAAAAAGGCTTATTCTTATTTTGGAACTATCTGTAAAAATTATCTTATGGGGCAAATTTTAAAAGACCAAAAAGAAATGAATAGAAAAATATCTTATGAAGATATTTCGGGTGATGTTCATAATATGCCAGATATGATTTATTATATTGATAATGACGATGTAAGTTCTGAAGAAATCATAAAAAAATTCCTTAATGAACTTAAAGATAATATGAATGAACCAAATATATCTGAACAAGAATTAAAATTGGGAGAAGCTTTGACTGACATTTTCACAAATTATGGTGAAATTTTCCAAGAAACATCAAATAATAATAAGTTCAATAAGAACATTATCCTGTTTGAATTAAGGGAAATGACCAATTTAAGTACAAAAGAAATACGTAATTCATTAAAAAGATATAAAAAAATATACTTTCATATCGTAAATGAATTATTAAAATAGAATAAAAAATACTTATAGATATGGGAAGGCCAACAAAAAAAGAAATTAATCTAACTAAGGAATCAATGTTATCTTTAATGCAAGAGATTTATAATGAACTTGTTGAACAAAGAAACACCGCAATTAGAATACAAAACAAGATGTTAACAATGATGAAAGAACCAGAAGATATGACTCTTATTGGTCCTGTCATTGAAAAACAACAAAAGATTATTAATGATTGTGTTGAGAAAAAACTATCGTTATCAAAACTACAAGCTCAAATTTGGCAAAAATCTCAGGAAAAACAAGAAGATAATTTTACTTTGTCAGATTTGGATCTTGATGATGACACATTTAAAAGTTTAATTGATAAAGACACCTCAACAGATAATAGTTACAAACTGAATAAATAATGGCACAGGATACTGAAGATGGTTTTAATGAAGTAGATAAAAAAACAACTATATTAAAAAAATATAAAAAAGTTAATAGTGATATTGAAGATCTACGAAAAAAGGCTGGAAAAACTTTAGAAAAGAAAAAATCTGAAACTTCCACACAACTTTCCGATGCAAAAAAATTAAAAAACAAATATCAAAAAGAAATTAAAACTCAATTTGATAAATTGTTAGACTTAAACTTTTTGTCATTGGGTGCGGGTAAAAGTAGTCAAGGTTATCTTAAAAAAACTTTTACAAAAGCAATTAAAGAAATTGTACCAAAATTAGATGATATTTTATTGGAATTAATGTTAACTGCCGTAGGTTGTTCACAAGACCAAGAATTTGTTCCTCAGACGATTTATATTAGAGTTAAGTCAGTTGACCTACTTAACACATTAAAAGAGGATCCTGCAACAGATGTGGGTAAATTATTATATGAAAAGAAAAGTATTCAATATAGTAGTTTTCCATTTTCAATGAATAAGGAATTATATAATAGAACTCAAAATATTAACCAACCATTTAGTGTTCCTGCATCGGGACAAAGTTATAAAGGTACATCAGGTCAAGAATTATTTGATATTTCATACGTTGAGTCTTACGTTGATCCAACAACTTCACAAACAATACAAGGTAACTTTTTTAAAGTTGATTTAAAAAATAGAATGACTACAAATAAAGTTTCTGAATTTTTAAAAGATTATTTTACAACAATAAAACTTTTTGATGAAACTAATTTCTTTGCAAATCTTATGAATCAATTGACAGGTGCGATATCTATTAAAAAAGGAGATGGTAATGCGGATTTAGACGACTTACAAAAAATACTGTTAATCATGCAAAGAATATTAGGGTTATGTTTTGATAATACTAAAGAGATTGATGTGTCCGGAATTGCAAAATTGTCTGAAAATGATAATGTTGACGAATCCTTCTTTGAATTTACAGATATTGATTTACGTTTTATCGACTCAAAAGTTTCCGACATAAAAATGGGGGTAGTTGAATTTGAGGAGTGTGATACGGTTAAATTACCTGTTGATTCAGATAGTATAACAAATGCGTTAAATAATTTAATCTTTGTTGATGGTAAAAATAATTCAAATAGTATTGATGACGCAGCTAATTTAACTGATGTTTTAACTAAAAATCCAGGATGGTTTCCATTGGAAATAAATATTGATTTATCATTCCTTAAAGAGTTTCCAAAGGCAATGGTGGCCACAGTCCTTTCACCTAAAGTTGTTTTACCTTTAATGATTATAACAAAATCATTAGGTCAAAGTTTAGATTTACAAATTAGTTCATTTATGGATTTTGCAAGAAGACTTAAATCGTTCTTTATTAAATTTGCATCAAAAGTGGGGGAAATTTTTGTTAAAATTTTATTTGATATAATTAAAAAAGATATTTTGAAGTTAGTCCAATCAGTAAGTTTAAATGTAATTAGAGGATTAAATAATAAAAGATTAAATATAATTTTATCTTTAACTGAATTAATAATTGCAATTGCTAAAATTGTAAAAGATTTCAGGGAATGTAAAAGCGTAATTGACGCTTTATTAAATGCATTAAAAATCGCATCAAAAGGATTTGGTGGGGACATCCCATTACCATTATTATTAAGTTCAAAACTTTTAAGTGGTTATTCCTCAGATAGAGCATTTTTAAATGTTATTGCAAATTTTGAAGAATTGGGGTTACCAACAGGTACGATGCCAGATGGAAGTCCTAACTTAATGTTGGCATCAATAAAAGCGTTATTAGATGGTTCAGATCAAGAAAATGCGTCAAATGGTAAATCACAAATTGCAATATACCCACTAAGTATAACACCAATTGGACAAACAATACCAATAGTTTGTTATGGTAAATAAAATATAAAACAATGGATAATAAAGTACAATCACAACAAGTTGTGGAAATTATTAAAGAACACAAAGTTAGACCTAATAAAGATCTAATTTTGGCTATGGAATTTATTAAAAAAGATTTTGATATTACAAAAGAAAATTTAATTAAAATGACAAGTCATTTAGACAAATTAGAGTTGACATATAATACACTATTAAAAGAATATCAAGCAAGAAATGTGGTTCAAAAATAAAAATTTATTTCCGGGTTATGTAAAAGATAATAAAGATCCAATGATGTTAGGTAGGGTACGAGTTGTACCTACCCTTGAAAGGTATGAGGATTCTTTACCCGAAGATTGGAATGAAGAAAATGATAAGTGGACGGCAAAAGATCCATTTGTGTTTTTACCGTTATTACCATATTACATTAATCAGGTCCCAAAAGAGAATGAATATGTTAACCTAATTTATTACGACAATCGTGAAAGATTAGATGCTAATAAATTTTATATTCAAGGACCAATAACAAGACCCCAAAATAATTCTAAAGAAGATTGGAAAAACTCTCAGTCCATGTTGGCAACTGGAGAATTTTTCAAACAGGCAAATCAATTAAGAGATCGTAAAACAGGGATTACGGACCCAAAAATTTATGGAATATACCCCGAACCTGGTGACAACGCAATATTAGGTAGAGGAACCGCAGATGTTGTTGTTAAAGAAAATGATGTGTTAATACGAGCAGGTAAATTAGATCCTCTTAAATCTTCAAGTGCTGATTTTAATATACCCGTACCAAATGATAAAAGATCATTTTTACAAATATCCACATCTCCATTAGAAAAAATTAAAGGTGAACCAAAAACAGTTACCGAATACATAAAAGAAAGTAGACAAGTTAAAAATTTGGTTGAGTGGGAAATTACAAATCTTGCAACAACAGGAACAACTTTTGATGGTAGTGTAAAATTATATAGTTTAATTCCAGTACCTGAAACTTTATCCAATAAAATTTTCCTTACTTCTGATTTAGATAGTTACAAAGGAACAACTTTATATGAATTAAACTTTACTGGTAAAACTTCTGAAGAATCTTTAACAATAATTAATGATTTTATTAAAGGTGTTAATATTGGTAAAATAAATATTGATGGTTATCTTTCATACCCATCACAAGATGGAGCTAAATTGGAAAATCAATTTCCATTTGTGTTTACCCCAACAAAAAGTAATACTGAAATATATTTAAATGCAAGTATTGATACCCCAAATGGTTTAACTGAATTTAATAATATTTTGGATTTTTATTCAAAAACTAAATTATCACCTCAAAATAAAGAGTATGGGTTTGGACTTGTTTGGATACAAGATGTTTTGGGTGAACAACTTGAAGTTAAAATAACTAAAGTTGCAAATGACACATTTGAGGCAACCCCAACATCATATGGTGTAATGGGTGGAGATTTTCTTTATTTGTTATCACATAAATCAGTTATCCCAAGTAAAGGTACTCCGATTGATTTAAAAAATACATTATATGGTATTGATCAGACAACTTTAACAGATACAATTTATGGTAAAACAAATTCAATGGTTAGGGGTGAAGAATTAATGTCATTCTTAAACCTCATCGTTCAATTTATGATAGGTCACGTACACCCATTTCCAGGACTTGCACCAATACAAGAATATCCATCAATACCTGATGGTCCTTCATCTAAAAAAATACTGGAAATACTTAATAATTCTCAAAATACAATATTAAATCAAAATATTAGGATTAATTGATATTTATATTAAAAACGTAAATGTCAATAAATAATTCATATTTCAGTAGGAATAATACTTTAATATCTAATAGTCTTGTTAATTCGGGGAGAAATCCTGTTACCGAATTATTTTATGGTGATGGAAGTCTTCTAAACCCAATTGGATTTACACGTTTTATCTTTGATTTAGACCTTACTTTATTAAAAGAAAAATACCTAAATGGTGTTATAAGTGTGGGGTGTAATTTAGATACAACACATACATTAAGAATGACTAATACAAGTTATTTTGATAAAGAATTATTAAATACTTCCACGTCTCAAGGTAGACTAAGAGCAACGTCATTTGATTTAATATTATTTAGAATACCACTTAATTCCTTATCGGGAACTTCTCAGAATTGGGATGAGGGTGTTGGTTATGATTACTATGATCAAGTAACTGGCATACCAAGTGATAAGAACTATTCAGATAGACCATCAAATTGGTTGGAAACCACAACAATTACGGATTGGCAAGAACCAGGAATTTATAGTAATACAAATACAGGATTATTTAATTATAATCAATTACAAATTATTGATACGCAACATTTTGAATTTGGTGATGAAAATGTAGAGTTTGATATGACAAGTGAAATTAACTCTATTTTAAATGGATCACTAACAGGTGTAACGGGTTGGGGAATTGCTTACTTACCTCAAGTTGAGAACTTAACAGGAACAACAGGTAATTATTCTGTTGGATTTTTTACAAGACACACCCAAACATTCTATGAACCATTCTTAGAAACAAACTATAATGATTCAATTGAAGATGATAGAAATTCATTTTCATTAGGTAAAATTAATAAATTGTACTTATATATTTTTGAAGACGGTGATTTTCAAAACTTAGATAATAATCCTTTGGTTACAATTGGTGATCAAACAGGAACTCCAATACCAGGTCTTATTAATTTACCATCTTGTCAGGTAACAAAAGGTGTATATGAGGTAACAATACCACCATTACTTGGATATAGAACTCCATGTATCTTTACCGATACTTGGTCAAACATTTTATTAAATGGTTTTTCATTACCTAATGTAATAAATGAATTTGTAATTTACCCATTACAAAGGTCAATCCAAATTGGAACAACAACTAATGATCCTGCGGTATATGGTTTTGATTATTATGGAATTAAACAAGATGAAAAAATATTAAATACCGATATTAGAAAAGTTGGTGTTATAATCAAGAAAGCATATACGACCAATCAACAATTACCAAAAATTGATGGACAATATAGAGTTTATGTTAGAGAAGGTCAAACCGAAGTACAAGTACAAGATTGGACCAAACTTAATAGAACTCCAAATGAGTATTATTTTATATTTGATACAAGGGATAAAATTCCAAATGAATATTATATAGATTTAAAAGTTATTTCTAGTGGAGAAGTGAATACTTATAAGAGACAGATTAAATTTCAAATCGTAAATAAAAAATAAAGATATTTATTAAATAAAGATATGGCAAATTATATTATAAATGAATGTATAACTAATGATGTATACATTCTTTCTGCAGCAACGTTAACTTTGGGGGCCACAGTAGAGTTCGATATTAGCGAGGCTCGATTTTGCGGTACTGTTGGGGCAATAACAGAGAGCACTGAAACTCTAAATATATCCTTTGTTCAACTACACGACGATTGTTGTGAGTGTTTAAGTGGTCTTACAGAGTCTTTAAATTTTAATTTTATACGATGTGGTACATCAGAAGAGATTAATATAGAATCGGATAACTTTTGTACTGAATATGGTGTTCCTACAACAGGTCTTACTTATGAAATACAATTTGGTTCTGAAACACCATTTTGTGCTACTTTTGAGGGATTAAGTGAATCAGGTGTAACAAATTATCATTACAGTTCAGGACCCTTTTCACTTTGTGAAAATTGTGGTGAAGAACCACCAAGAAGCGCGGGAACAGAATATGAGGTATGTGAAATTTGTTGTGATTGTGGATCAACGGGAAGTACCATTAATTTACTAACACCACCTCACCCTGTTTATACTGACGGATATGGTACTCCAGTCACTCAATTAAACATGGTCGTAATAGGAGGACCTAACGGATTAAATTCATAATACAATGAAAAGAGTAATAAGATTAAATGAAACGGACATTACCAATTTGGTAAAAAGAGTCCTTAATGAACAGAAAAGTGAACGTTATATGTTCTTTTCAAATTTAGAACAAATGAGAAGACAATGTGATTTATTATTAGATTTTGATCGTAGTACGGTTGAATCTATTTTAGATAATGGACATGATTGGGCTCAAGATCATATTTCTGAAGCTAAAAACAATATGGATCAAGTATTTGATTTCATGATGAATGAAACCACAAGAGACGGTATGAAATCATCTACGAATATTGATGATGAAGATATGGTAATGTCGGAAGGAGATAAAAAAGTTGGCACACCTCTTTGTGCAAGAGGTATTGCATCCGCAAAATCTAAATATGATGTATACCCTTCAGCATATGCAAATGGACACGCAGTACAAGTATGTAAAGGTACGATTAAAGGTCTTGATGGTAAAAAACATTGTTCAGGAGCATATTGTTAAAAATTTTTTAAAAATATTTTTTTATTCAAATAATTTATATATATTTGTAGACACATAAACTTTATACAAATATGAAAAACAGAGTAAAAAGATTCTTAAGTAGATTAAAACTTAAATTTTATATTTGGTCAAAAAAATCTTCAAATATTATACCAACTTATCAAAATGAAATCCTATCATATGAAAAGACCTGTTTTAAAATATGTCTTAAAATAATTCAACATAAAGATACGGAATTTATGATCGCCCCAATGTCTGATAAACGTTATCTTAAAAATGACGATATGAAAATTTTCATAACAATGACAGATCATAGAGTTGAGATCACTAATCACATTTACAATTATAATGTTAAACTACATGAAAGAGATTGGGAAAGATTAACGTATATTTTTGATCTTGAGGCAGATAAGAGAAGACTTAATTATGAGGGAGAGGTTAATTCACAAATCACTAACTCTCTACACAATATCTTAGACCGAGTTTCTAATTTCAATTAAAATATTATTAACTAAGGAATCTACGGATTCCTTTTTTGTTTTATATGATGTCATAATAGGTTTTTGTCCTTTTCCTGTCTGAGTGTCTTTTTTTTCTGCGGTTCTTTTTTGTTGACAGGCAGATCTTTTTTGTGAATCACTCATTTTACCTGCAACTCCAGCCGCCCTACATTTAGGGTAAGATCCTTTAGAAGTATCCTGTCGTCCACAGGGAGGGTGTTTGCCGTCAACTTTACTACAAATGTTAACCCAAGGACCTTTTGGTTGAGAAGACCCTTTAGGTTTCTTCTTTTTACCAAACCAAACTCCCAAATCTTCGTTAATAGTGTTTACATCATATGTATTAATATCATAATTATTATTTTTACCTTTTTCCCAAACACCAACAATTCTTTTTAAATTATTTTTTAAACTTTTTTTAATTGCAATATCATTTAATTTATTGTCTATAAATTCATAAAAAGGACCTAACTCACTTTTACTCCATTTTTTTAAACCAATTTCAATTGGACCACTATATTCACCAGCGGTAATACTTGTACTTGCTTCAGTTATTTCAACCCATTCATTTACAGGTACAATTTTTTTATTTTTACCAGGTGTTTGGTTAATATTATTACCATCATCATCACTAAATGTTGAATTTGGATGTTTTTTAATATAATTTGTAACTTTTTTTGCTTTAGATTCTATTTTTTTGATTTGTTTTTTTGTTTCATCCATTGTTCCATCATAACTATCAAATTCTAACATTGGACTATCGTATTTTGATACAGATATTGTGAATGGTCCGTTTTGAGAATTTTTAAATTTTCTTATACCTAATTGCATTGGAGCAACATATGAACCTCTACTCCCACCACTATCTGAAGTTGCTTCAGATAAAACTTTCTTTATTATTTGATTTAAATCCATAATTTGTCTACTATTATAAATATCAACACAATACAAAATGGAAGAACAAGAAAATGAATTATTTGGTAACCTGTTTGGAACCATCAATTTACTAAGTGAAGAACATTTAGATGCAATTCTTATATCTATGAATAAAGATCATGCATTATATTATTTAATTGAGTCAGTTAAAGCATCACATAAACGTGGGGCATTTACAATTGGTGAATCTGAAGTTATATCAAAAGCCATTAGAGTGTTGTCAAAATTGGAAGAACCTAACCAAACTATTGATAAATAAAAAAAGGAGACAATTACTTGTCTCCTTTCTCTTATTCGGTATTTAATTGATTATCTCAATTCTCTCAAGTCAAATGTTCTAACTCCATCAACTGTGATACGTCCGTAGAAACGGTTATTAACCATTTTCTTAGCGTATCTTGTCATTATACCTTTGATAGGTGTAAAGTTGAATGGATTGTACATTGTAGGTGTCAATTGTAGAGGTACGTACGGTGCGTAGATGTAACCTGTGTCTAACAATGATGTTCCTTTGTGTCCTACTAACACTGTGTTAGCTGGGAAGTAAGGGTCACGGTAAACTTGGTAACGTCCTGCAAGAGTACCTACTCTTTCAATACCCATGTTATACTGATCTTGCTCAGGAGATGCGTTAGATACGTGGAAGTATTCTAAGTCATCAAAGATAGCTGAAATCTCAGAAGAAACTACGATCCAGTTAGCCCCACCTCTCAATGTAGATTTGTGGATTTGTGCTGACAATTGGTTAATCGCAGTAATCAAAGTTTGATTCCAATCTTTTTGAGTGTAAGATGTAGTTAAAGACAATCTTCTCCATCCGTTGTAATCCCAACGTAAGTTCCAAGCCGCTCCTTTTCTCAAGTCACGTAAGATCTCACGGTCAATCTCAGCTGCAACTTGCTCAGATAACAATGCAGTTAACTCAGCTTCAGCGTCGATGTTATGGAATGCAGCAACGTCTTGAGCTAACTCAGGAGACCATTGTGCTCTTAGTTTTCTTTCAGTTACAGAAACAGTTACTGATTCTAAATCGAAAGAAACCTCACCGATTTTATCTTCAAACTCTAAGTTTTTGTATCTTCTGTAAACCGCAGTAAAAGATCCTACTTCGTCAATTGCCGTTAAAGTTGTTCCTGTGTATCCGTCTAATGTAGTACCACAAGTAGCACATACAGGACAAGATAAATCAACTTCTAAATATATACAACCTTCTGAGTCACATATGTCATAGAAAGAACCACCGTTTCCACCTGTACTATTTGAAGAACTTGGGAAGAAAGTTTGTGTTTGACTACCATATTTAACGATTCCTTTACCGTAGATTTGAGTAACAACTCTAAACAATAATGGACCAGTACCTACTTCACATGGTGATGTTTCAGATGCAGTTAAACCTGTATCAGCAATGATTTTAAGGTCAGATAAGAAAGTTTCAGTATCTATCTCGTTACCATCAGGTCCGATTAATTTACCTTCACCAGCTCTGTTAAAGTCACATAGACTGATAATAACTTTTCTTGTACCTGTAATTGCAGTATACAATGGATTATCATTACCTGCGTCCTCTAATTGACCAGTTGTTGGACTCCAAACTTGTACAGTTGTATCTGCAGTAACTGCAGTCCATTGACCTTTAGAGTAATCAAACAATCCTGGAGGATCTAAACCTGCTTCACCACCTTCATAAAATAAATCATAAAGGTTTTTAGCGTAAGGGTTACCTGTTGATCCACCTGGATATCCTGCGTTTTCATCTGCAGTTGGTCCGTTTGGTGCTCCAATTGGTGCAAAGTGTGTTCCTCCATCTGCGTTAGATCCACTTTCGTATCCTTGAATACGAGGTACAAAGAAGAACAATTTACCGATTGGTAAGTTCATTGCTTGTACAGAAACGATATCGTTAGCCAACAATTTAGAGAAAACTCTTCTTACGATAGGGAAAACAACTGTTTCAAATGCTCCATTGGAACCTTCAGAAGTTGCTTCGTTAATCAAGAAAGAAGCTTGGTTTTCATATAACTGTGCTACGTTTTCTTTTAGGTGGCCTTTAAGGCCTTCAAGGAATCCTAATTTATCCCATTTGTTAATAGTATCTTCTTTGATAACTTTAAGGTGTTTTAACCCGATGTTACCAACAAGACCTGATTCTAATAATGCTCCCATTTTTTTGGTTTTTTATTTTTTTTTAGTTTATTTTTATTTTATTTTATTTTTCCCATTAAATCTTTCATTCTCAAGAACTGTGGATTCTCATAAGTTTTAGATTCAATCAAATTAACGGCCGATCCTGATACAGGAGTTTTAGTGACCGATTTTTCGAATGACTCATTAATAGAGTTTTCCTTAGTTTTTTCAGATGAGAATTCATCTTTTAATGATTTGTAAAGACTTTTAGATTCTTTAAGTGTTTCAACATTGTCGAATCGTCTAAGTATATTTATTTTTTCTTGTTTTGTTGTTGAATGTTCTGTAAACAGTCTAGTTGCGTAAGCCAAATTAGAGTTAAAGATTGCTACTTCATTTAATTTAGTTCTAAAAAGATTCAAAGCTTTTCTGTACTCTTCATTTTTAGACTTTAGTAATTCTACTTCATTTTCACTAATGTGTCGAGGAGCTGCTTTTGGTTTTGGTAAACCATTTCTTCCAAATTTTGTTCCCGCACCTAATGTACGTGAAGCTTCTGTAGTTTCTCTTCTCTTTTTAATTGGTCTGTATTCACCATCTAAATTTTCTCCATCTTTATATGAGAATTTTTTAGCACTTCCTGTATTGATCATTTTTTTACCTTCTTTTTGTTTGGTAGTTTTATAATCCATAACTTGTCCGTACTTAAATTTAGGCGAACCCATTCCAACTCCTTTAGCTTTAAATTTTGATTCCATTACACGATTCATTTCTTCTTCGTCCATTTCTTCAAAATCCATTTCTTCATCTTCATCTTCATCGGACATACCAAAGTCATCCATTTCAATTTCATACAAAGTTTCATCAACATTAGTTTCGTACATTGGAGTTTCATACATTTCTTCATGATGTCTACGACTCATGCGTCTTGGCATTTCTTCTTCTTCAAAATCCATTTCTTCATCTTCATCTTCATCGGACATACCGAAGTCGTCCATTTCAATTTCGTACAAAGTTTCGTCTAATGTAAGATCTTCATCTTCATATTCATCTTCATATTCATCTTCATATTCATCTTCTTCATCAAGTTCATCTTGATATTGTTCAGAAAGTTGGATGAAATAATCGGCTCCTGTTTCACTATCCGATAATCTAATGTTATTATTCGCATCTTTCTTTACGATAACTCCATCTTCGTCATCCATAGATTTGAAAACTTTAATTACATCTGACATATCTGCTCCAGTCATGTCAATTGCATCA
>Ga0208975_1000570_pt1 | contig 17255 bp, 14 predicted proteins | sample GreLakmeER78MSRF_FD_187700 | JGI IMG/M metagenome (GOLD analysis project Ga0208975, IMG submission 187700) | Freshwater lentic microbial communities from great Laurentian Lakes, MI, USA - Great Lakes metaG ER78MSRF (SPAdes) | ecosystem: Environmental > Aquatic > Freshwater > Lake | place: Great... | reverse complement strand
TGTGCTAAATCTGAATAGATTGAGAATACAACTGATGATCCTGGCATTGCCTGTTGCACTGGCTTGACGTCAGCGAGAGAACGCATAACTGGAATGGAGCGAAGCGCCATTCTGACATATTGGTCGTATGCGGCCTGTACTAGGGCGCTGATCGTCGAGCTAGAGGTGGGGGTACCTGTTGGGATAGCCATTTGGGTCTAGCCTTTCGTTTAGGATCGGATGTTAGAGTCCAGACAATCTAATGACTTCATCTAGTTCTTCACGACTGTTTGTATTGAGAAGTTTTTGCATTATATCTGCATTATGTTCTGGCGATGAGCCAGCATCTGCAGTGTTAGTCATTCTCTTATACGCAGCCGCTTGAGCCGGATCTACATTAGGTGTTGCCTGGGTTTGGCTGGATTCATAACCGAATACATCGGCATAATCATCTAGCCATTTAGACAGTGACTCTTCAGTTGGGTCAATGTCCTGCGGAATAAAGGAAGCAATTTTGCTATTTACCCCGCGAGTTGCGAGGACATCCTTAATTGCTCGTTCGCGCTGGCCCTTGCTTAGGTTTTCAAACTGAGAACGAAGTTCTTGCAGTTCTTTATCCTTTTGCTTTGATGCCTTGCGTAGTTGCTTTACAAGGTCATTAGACGAATCGTTTGTAGTGATATCGTCGTCGTCATCCTCGTACTCGTAATTGGACATAGTCCATCTCCCTATCAGTTAGTTGATTGCGCCAGCCTCATATCCAAATGGGGATTTGGTATGGCTCTGACTCCTGGTATTATTGTCGCTCCACTAGGCCAGTCGTTCTAGTGGCAGGCTTTATTGTTTAGTAACCGCCGGCACGATCTCGTGCTAAGGCTCCGCTGGTTAGTCCTGTCTGGCCACCGAAGGCAGCCTTCTCAAGTCCAGTAACCTTCTGACGCTGCTTGCGTGCTTCATCTTGTCCTGTAAGTTTGAATACTTCTGACTCTGCAGTTGCTTGAGTATAAGGTGATTCGCCATATATTGACGCCAACTGTGAACCACGTTGTAGCCCACTACCGATTGCAGAATAACCTTCAACGGCTGATGCTTTATCTACGCCATACTTCTGCAGTTCTTCTGCTCTTGTAAGGCTGGTTCCAAGTCCAACTTGCATTGCGGCTCCACCGATCTCAGCAGCGGTTATCTTACTCTGAATACTCTTAAGAGCGTTCTTAGGATCAAGTGCGTAAGCCAAAATATCTCCGTTGGTAATTCCTGGGTAGAACTGCTTGAGTGCCCTGGACACTTCTGGGTTAGCGTTGATTACACGATCCTTGGCAGTAACGACTCGATCTTCTAGTTCTCTTGCAGACACATCGCTAGCAAGGAGGGCTTCAAATCCAACCTGCCTACCGGTTGCATCCTTTGTGTAATAGGACTCTGGTAGGTCATAGTTACGCATAACACTTTGGTACTGATCCTCAAGTGCTACATACTCTGCGGGGCTAAGAGCTGCTAGTCCCTTAGAAATTCTAATTTCGTTTGCCTTAAAGCGATCTTTATATTCTTGAGTTCCACGCAGTCGAAGAGCAAACTCTGCTGGGGGAGTACCGTCTGTAAGTAGGTTGGATATACTATCTACCAATGAGCCTAGGCCGTATTGCTGAAACTCCATCTTAAGGATATTAAATGCACTCTTGCGTTCAACATCTTTTTCAGCCTCAGTTACTTTGTCTAAATAATCTTTGGTGTATTTTTCAACATCAAAGGCATTGATTGCCTCAGTACCTTTTTTAACAACATCAAGATCTTGCACATCTTTATCAGATCCAGCAAATGTTCCGTCGTTGTCAACATTGCTTGTTGTGCTGTTGTTCTGGTCAACGATATTTACATCAAATCCTGCTATCACTCCAGCACCAAGACCACCTAGTGGTCCAACTGATGCCACAGAAGCCGAAGGGGTTACTGGCTTAGGTACTACAGGTCCTACAAATCCAGGTTCATCTGGACGTGTTGCAGTAGTTGGCATATTTGCTGATGGTGTAAATCCTGGGATAACTCCAGATGTAGGAGCACTTGGTGATCTTGTAACAGAAGCCTTTGCTTTTGCAAGGTCAGATTCTGCCTTTTTAAGAGCATCTTGAAGTTTTGCTAACTGTGCTTTAGTAGCCATCATTACCCCATAAATCCGAAATCTTTGAGCACAGTAGTTGCAACACTTGCTGCTTCATTACGTGCATTATTTGTATACTGCCAACGTGGATCTTTGCGTAGTTCTTTTTCAAAGTCATAGATTGATCTAGTTCCAACCTTGCCATCAGGCAGGGTATAGGCCAGTGCTCCACGAACCTTTGGATCGAATAAATCAATACCAGAATCTGGTATCTCAAGGATGCTACTCATTGACTGAATGTATGGATCAGCCAAAGTCTTTAAGTTAATACCAGCCTTAATCTTATCTGCTAAGGCTGGGAAAGCTTCTGCTGCGCTTTCACGCAAGGCATTAAAGGCAGTGTTCTCATCAATAGTTCCAGCAGTAATACCGTTAGCATAGCTAGTTGCAGCACTATCAGATAAAAGAAGTCCGTTGTCTGAAGCAAAGTTCTTGAGAGCTACAAAGTACTTACCTGATGGACCTTCTGGAATAGCAAGCGTATTAACTTCCTGATTACCAGCAAGAACATCTTTCTTTACCTTATTCTCAATCCATAATTTAGGATCTTCAGCGTTAGCCGTAAGGTATTCAGTCTTGATAAGTTCACCATTTTTATAGGTGTACTTAATTGTGCTCTTGCTCTTACCCTTTTCGGACTTGTACTGGGCCGTAAGTGCTGGTAGCCAAGTCTTTAATTCCGTAGAGTTGGCATCTCTACCCTTATACTTTTGGAATACTGTGTTGACGTAATCAGCAAGGGTTGAAGCTGGAGGGATATTAGAAGATATCTGTGTGCTTGTGTATATGCCAGACTTCTTTGGCTTTTCTGCTTGAGTATTAGCACCGTTTAATATTGCTACATATTCGTCATACTTCTCTTTGGTTATTTCACCCGCCGCTAATTGATCGTCATAGAATTTTCTTTTTTCCTCGTTCGTCACTTAGGCTCCTCCGGTGTTAAATACTTATCAGTAATAAGATCTTGACTTAAGAATCTATCGTAGAATGGTCCAAAACCTATTGGATCATCAGTCTTTAATTTCTTTACAATAGAATCAAAGGAAATTCGAAGATCAATATTTGATTTAGCATCAATAGATCTTGCATCTCTTTTTAGAAGTTCTTTGGCGTATTTTTTGCGAATATCAAAATATACTTCAAGGCTCTTAAAGGTTGCAGAGTCTTTATTATCTTTGCGATACTTTGGATCATTAAGGATTTTTGACATTCCATAAATAATTCGATTTGTTTTAGACCCATCTGAATCTAAGTAGTCATCATACCAAGGAGTCTGAGCGAACTGGCCAGTCTTGGAATCAAGTACTACCTCGCCCTTTGCATCTAGTTGGCGAGCTAGTTTTCTAATATTATCCTCTTTGTACATCTTAAGATCTTCTGCACCCTTTTGGGTGATTGAAGATAATTGTCTAGCCTCAAGTTGTGCATCAATATCATCCATAACTTTGCCATATTGAATCCAACCAACTTCAGCTTCGTTTTTCTTGCGTGCTTCTGCAGGACTAATTGGCTCCAAGAATTTTTGTGGTGAGTCAGCAGATATCTTATTATTGTAAAGCCACTTGTAAGCAGCATCTGAGAACTTGTATCCTTCTTTTTCATTAACCACAAAGCCAATGAGTTTAGGCTCAATACTTGCTAACTCTGAAAGAAGATTGCCGTATTTTTTAATATTCTTTACAGCACCAACTGTGTAATCTACCTTAGCAGGGTTGCTTGAAGTGCTTGCCGTGAAAGCAAAGTACTCTGGAAAGTCCTTAAAGAACTTAGCATCTGCTTCCATACCGTAGAGTTGCTTATACTCACGAGACTTCTGGATGTAGTACTGGTAAGGACTGTCAAATCGTGGAGCAAAGGGAAGGATGAGGTTTGCTGCGATACGTAACTTCCAGTAGTCCTGGGTCTTTATCATAATTTCTTTTGCAGTAGGCATCTTAGTACCATTGATTTTAGCATTAGTCGCCTCTGTACTAAAGATAAGACTATATGACTTAGCAAACTGAGCATCATCTAACTCTTTATTTGCTGCAATAGACTTCTGTACCCAAGCAGGAAGGAAGTTAGACGCAACATTCTTTGATGCACCATATGGCAAAGCCCACTTAAAAGCATCTTCAAGCTCTGGCTTGTCTTTAACAATCTCAGAAATTGGAGCTGCGATAAATGGACCTACTGGGAAGATATCACTAGCAATATTTGGATTGCCCTTGTTGTAAAGAACGTCCATACCACCCTGGAAGATGATATCTAAAGATTGCTTTGGAATACCCATTTGGGTAAGTGAATCCATACCAGGAATACCTTGAAAACCCTTTGGAGCCGATATCCAAATAACATCACTGCCAGAGGTCTGACCTTCTGGAACTGGATTGCCGTCCTGATCTGTAACTAAACCTGCACGGTTAGGTGATTGCCAAACCATATAGCCACGATTTGCAATAGCAGGATTTGCTACAGATAACTTAAGCCAAGTTTTGTAAGCGTTCTCTTGCGCCGAGAAGAATGGACTAATAAACTTCATTGCTCCAGCAAGGTTGCTTCGACGCTCGATGTTAAATAAAATACCTTTCATATCACGCACTGCTACCTTGTGTGCGGCTGACATAATGGCTTCTTGATCTGCTGTTGTCAACTTGTTACCTTTAAGTCCGGCAACAATATCAATGCGACGACGTGCTTCCTGTCGGTAAAGTTGAATATATAGTGGATTTCTAGCCCAAGCATCTTCAGGAAGTTGAGCAAGGAACTTAAAGGCTCCATTAACAAAACGTTTAACAGCTTGATTTGAACCATTAGAAACTGCTTCTTCAAGAATATGACCGTGAATAACAGGCAACGTAGTTGGATCTTTGAACGCTGAGCGTAAATCATTTGCTGTAACTTCACGAACACTTGAACGTAGCCCTGATGACTCAGGAAGGTACTTATCTAAGAAACGACTAATCTTCGTAACATACTCTGCTGATTCTTCAGTACTAATAGCAAGTCTCTTACGCAAAATACGACCATCGGGTGATCCTGCTAGCCATCGAGAAATATCATCAACGCTTTCACCAGCGGCAAGTCTTCTAACTACCTCTGAGTTACCAAACTGCTGACGTAATGTTTGCGCCCACTGCTCAAAGTAACCAGGATCTGTTGGATTTACAACACCATAACCTCTTGATTGCAAAGCGCGACCAAACATATCAGAGTTGCTATCTACCATACGCTGAAATGAGTTAGCAGATGATGCTGTTCTACGGAACATCTCACCTAAAGGTCCACCAAAGGCATCATATAGTTCATATCTAGTGCCATCACTGGCAATAACTTCAAAAGATCCTGTGCCAATACGCTTCTTAGGCTCAACAGTTCCTACGCGGTTAATCATATCGTTGTAGTGATTGTAAACTGCAAGTTTTTCTTCTCGAAGTAGTCTAAGTGTATTAAGTTCACCCATTGCATCCAAGTCATCTGGCTTAAGTGAGACACGTGCCTCTAACTCAGCCATTCTTGTCTTAAGTTCATTAAGTTCACGAGTAACCACATTGGCTGACTGTTGAACATTCTTGATTGTCATACCATCAAACTTAGGCAAATAGCGATCAATCAAACGAGTAGGCTCTTTTACTGTATTGTAAATAAAGTTTTTAAGTCCTGGACCAAGGTGACGCAGTGTTGTCATAGCACCCACTGCTGACATAATACGAGCCTGTGAATCAATACCGTTACGAATGGTATAACCTAAACGAATAAGAACTGCTGCCTTAAATAGATCTTGAAAAGCATCTGCTGTATTAAATACTGGGTTAGCTATATTTCCCTTCATCTTAAGAAAGATGTTTGCATTTTCACGAAGGAGACGATCTAATACTTCAAAATCCATAATAGGTAGAAAGTTACCTGTTTGAGATTCAAGTTGTGGAACCTTAAGGATTGAACCGTCAAGATCTACCATAAAGCCTCTGTCTTTAATAGAAGCTAAAGCAGATCTGCGACCTTGAGAAAAATTCTTATATATTAAATCTGCTTCTGCTACATCTACACCGTGTTTTTTAGCAAGAGCACGTACTGCTTTGCTTTCAATAGCGATAGCAGCAAGCTGACGATCTTCAGGTGTTAATGCCTTCATATACTTATCTAATAAACCATTAGCTTCATCGTCTGTAAGAGCACCAAGGCGACGTAGATTTACAGGTGTAACTCCAGCGATTGCATCAGATGGACGCAGTCGTTCTAAGGTTGCTACTACTTCACGAAAAGAGTCTGCATCATTGAAGTCAATAATACCGGCTGGACGTTCACCAAGACCCCAAGAGATCTTTTGGTATAAGCGATGAAAAGGTGTTGGTTGAAAAACCTGAATGTCTGCGGTTCCAACCTTTTGATCGTAGAAGCGAATAGAACGTGACTTGGCTACGAAGTCTTCTACACCTTGTGCAAGATATCCTGTTGTACGGCTAAGTGCTCCACCACCTTCGCCTAGAGTCATCATTTTTGCAAACGTTTCATCTGACTTAAGCAAAGCGTTATAGTTTGCTAGAGCATCATCTATTACTGATGGTGAATCATTAAGAAATGGAATCATTCCGGCTTCATCTGGAGCAGCAAATAGTTTCCACTCATCAACTGCAGATATATCGCCACGTGCCACTGTAAGAGCATCGCTCATATCTGCTCTAAGCGCGGCTAAATCATCTAGCGCTTTTGGATCACCCATTGCTGAACGAAGAATAAGTGCTGTTTGGTCAAGTTCTTTTGATTCACCAAGTAAATGAGCAAGAAGTGCTGGCTGATTTGATGATCGAACTAAAGGATGGTTGACAGCATAGACTGAATCGTTAGCCGTAAAGTCATCTAGTACTTTAGTAAAACGATTTTGTACACCATACTGAGCCTTAGTAATATCTTCTGCTGCTTTAGCAACATCATCTGCTGTCTTAAGACTGCCTTTAAGTGCTGTGCTTGCAGCAGCTATCTTTACTCCCTTTGCAGCGCCAAGTGTTACATCTCCAGCAAAGAGTGCTGTAGTGTCAAGAAAACCAGATTGTACTTTACCCCAAGCACTTTGGTTAAATGCTTCATCACGTTCACGTGGATCATAGATATTAAACTTTGGATCAAAAATTAAACGCACATTTTGAGAAACGGCTTGACCAAACGTAATAGGACCAACTGTTTTCTTTTCACCAGTAATTGGATCTATAATTTCTTGTGATTCATTGACTGCTCGGTAGGCTTTCTTCCAGTCATTAGGATCAAAGAAACTTGCTGTGCCACCAACAGTACCTGTCTGAACTAGGTTAAATGTTGCTGCTGGTTCACGGATATACTCTTGGTTAATTTCATTGATCTTTTCAAAAGTTGTTGCCAGACCAGGAACTTTCATAATAGCTCCACCTGCTGAGGCAAGTGGGCGTACTATGTTTTTCTGGCTATCATTCCAAGCAGACTTAAATGGCTGCACAAAACCGTTGTAATCTTTGTCGTCATTCCAAGGAGCAGTGCCAATGTCGTAGGCCATCTTTGCAACACCACCGGCACCATAGGCCAGATCTACTGCAAATTTACCAGCGTTGACTACGCCAGTTCCAACACCTTGAACTACGCTTGTGGCTACATCACCAATTCGATTCCATACACTCACTTCATATTCCATAACTGTTTAATGATTGCACGTGTCTCTGGAGATGTATCTGGCAAGTCTGCAACATATGCTAATACTGGCTTAGCAGCTTGAATTGCTGCACGAAAGTTTGTGTCATCTTCTTTACGCATTTGCATTGCTTCTGATCCTGCTCCAGCACCTCTGTCAATACCAGTGGTAATTGGTTCATCCTGAAATTCTGTTTCAGCGTAGAGTGATGTAAGAGGTGTTGATTTTGGCATTACCTCTGATGCTGGCATTGAGCCAGGAGATTTAGAAAGTGGAGCACCTGACTGTATAGCAGCCGTCTCGACACCTTCTCCGTAGGCAATAGAACCCATTTTTAGATTATCTGTACGCGTGGCATATTTGCCAGGACCTGCTGGGCCAGCCAATGGATTCATCGGTGCTGTTGTCATCGGTCCTCCTCTAAAGTTTCTAAGTCTTGCGCCATCTGTTCCCAAGCCTGATTAGTTTCAGTCTTTTGGTTAGAATAGTAAATACTTAATTCATATAATGATTCAAACAATCCTGACACAACTTGGGCTAAGTTGTATGCAGTCTCTGTAGCTATTACTAAAAAATCGGAAGAGCGTATAGGACGACGTATTCTGTTATTGTCCATCGTCCTACACACCTTCCACTAAATTTATTAACCCTTTTTTGTCTTCTTGCCTGGGCGACCTGCTGGCATCATTGATGCCATTACCTTACCGCCGGCTGGCTTGGAGTGATCCATCTTGCCTTCCTTTGGCTTTGCCATTGGTGCGGCTGCGCGTGATCCTTTATTCATATTTCCACCTCCTCTGCTTATGCTGCGCCGGTGATGCCGGCTAGTAGTTGTGCTATATCTGGACGTTGACCAGCGGCAGGGGCCATACCACCTTGAGGTTGTGTTGGTTGCGCTGAGGCTGGGGCGGGGGCCGCACCTGCCACTGGATTCTGTTGCTCCATACCTGGTGCCATAGGTGGCATCTCTGGGGTTGGTGCTGCTTCTGGTGTAAACGCCTTTTCGATAATGTTTTCTAGGGCTTGTCCCTTTTGGCGACCTTGGATAACAGTTGCGATACGGCTGATAGCCTCTGAAGGGTCTTGGCCTTGCGCCGCGAGAGCCGGTATTGACTGTGCATACTGAGCAACAGCAAGCCGCAAAGAGTCACGCATTTCTTCAATATCAACACGTTGTTCCTCCTGTGTAACGTTAAGATCCATTGGGATCTCACGACGTACATAGTCGCGTGAGACGAGTTTGTCTGAACGCATCTGTAGTAAAGCAATAATGGCACGGTTAGGGTCCATACCAGACATAATTCCGTAACGGACATCTACGCCATACTCACCCTTGATATCACGTGATGGGATGTACTTGAGTACATAAGGTGTTCCATCGTCGGTTCCCTTAATAGTCTTAGGAATACCGCCAAAGATTTTTTCATCTGCTTCAAAGCAAAGTGAGGTAAGCTCTGTAAATAGTCGAGCAAACTGTGCTTGTGCTGCCTTGATCTGTGTATCAAATCCAGCCTGTAGAGCCTGAACTCCACGACCTGTAATAACAGAGGCACTCATTTCACCTGAGCGAGACTCTGGGTAACGAGCACCGAGGCGTAGTTCACGCTCTAGTACGCCAGATTCTGTAAAGACTCCAGGTGGTAGTTCTAGTGGTACGCGACGGATGCCTTGTGGATTAGCAGAACGCATAATCGCATCAGGTCCAAGTGCCAACTCTTGCACATCTTGTGGAATAGCAATAGGTGCCTGAATAGACTTCTCAGCAGCTTGGATCTGCAAGATAGCAAAGCGAGCACGGGCTAGTTGAACTGAGAGTACATCATCAAACTGACCGCGTGCTTCTCCATCAAGGGAGGAACGCATAACGGTACGTGCCATACACTTACCAAGAATGTTTGGTGTTGAGGATAAAACTAAGTTCTTACGCTCAGGAAGGTATAGCAGGTCTTGATCTTTGTCGTGATATCGAACCATTGATACATAAGGAGAAGATAACTGATATTGGTTGCGTCCTAGGATCTGCTCATAGAACTCTGGGTATTGTGATGCAAGCGACTCAGCATCAGTAACAATAACTTGAGTAACAGATAGAGTTCTTCCGTAGCGATCTAACTCTGGGTAAACACCAAATGGATTGAGCATACGAATACGAGGATTGTTATCGTCATAATCCATCTCAACCATACCAATAGACATACCGTAGGTGTTATACCAATCGGCTGCTGTGTACATCTGGAGCTGTAGATCAGAGTTTGAGACATAGAAATTGGCAATACGTGTGCGAGTATCTGCCATCTTACGTGCTGCATCAGAAACCATATTGGTTGCTGAACAGTTAAAGGATGGCAGTGGCGCCATTGCTTCTGCTAGGTCACGTGCTGCTACGTCAATGAAGTTGGCAACGAGAGGCTTTGGATAGTCCTCTGAGAACATTGAAGGAAATACCTTGGAGATATCTCCTTGACGCACCGAAAGCACATCACGCATACGTTGGTCGCGTGCTGCTGACCGTGAGCGTAGGCGCGATAACTTCGCGTCAACTTCTTTGACTGATAACAATGTGGGTTCCTTTAATTAGCTGTATTTGAATATACGCTGGTTTTTTAAGAAATTTCTTTTTTAGGCTTCTTTAGTATTGAAATAACTCCACCAATACGAGTAGTTTTTACTGATGAACTAGGCTTTGAACCTTTGTTTTTCTTTAATGTGCTTGATGCCATTTTCTTGCCAGCAGCAGCAGCCTTCTTTTTAGCAGCAGCGGTCATAGGAGCTGGATTGTAAGCGGTACCAGCAGCACGTGACTGCTTATCCTTCTTAGCGTTGACGTAGTCAGACTTAGCCTTAGCTAGGTCCTTCTTTAAGTTCTTTTTGTCTTTTGGTGTCTCAGCAGTATCAATAAGAAAGCTACGACGGTTTTCATACTGTTCGTAAATGTTAGGCTTGTAAGGCTTGCTTGCGCTTTTCTTTGGCTTTGGCGCCATTTTTATTCTCCTTGGTTGGTAAAATTACTTCTTTGCCTTTTTAATATCTTTGAGTTTATTTAGCGAATCGCCTTTTTCTGAAATACGATACATTTTTTTTGTACGAGGTTCCTTAGTAAGAGCCTTAGCTCCTGCTTTAGCACCCTTAAGAAGCATCTCTGATGGAAGCGTTGCTGCCTTTGTAGCAAAACCAACAGCCTTTTTTGTAGCACTTGTAATCTTTTTAACATCTTTCTTAATACCAATACCAGCTTGCTTCTTTGCTCCCTTAAGAGCAGCAGCTTTCTTTTGTTTGTCAGTCATTGGTGTTGGTGCATAACTTGTTGCTTTAAGACGCTTTGCTGTTACCTTATCAGCCTGCTTCTTTGCAGCTGCACGAGATGTCTGACCTTGCTCGTAAAGTCCCATAGGTTTAGGTGAATATGATGTTGATGCTTTCTTTGGCTTTGGCGCCATCTCTATCTCCTTAGATTACTCTCATTTTGTTTTGTTCTGCGAACGCTTCTTCCAAGTTGATAACTGTTCGCTTGCCTAGCTCTTGGCGAGATAGGAATGGATTTTTCATATGGTGAGTGGCATACTTTCCGTAGTTGAGCATCTCACGTGCTCGGATCTCACAGAACCACAAAGCCATTACCATATCGGTCTTACCCTTAGTCGTTGGAGTCCAGGTAATTAACTGCTCAATCAAAGCCTTGACATTTTCGGTCTGATCTGATGGCAGATGTATTAAGTTATCTCGATGGTGCTTACCATCAAACTGCTTAGTACCAAAGAGGGTAGACATAGATGCCACACCGAAGCCGGCATCCCACTTGTTAGAACCAGTGTGGTGTTCCTTGAACTGGACTCCGCGAGAAGCTAAGTGCATACGGATACCTTCATCCTGCGTTAAGAAGGACTGGAAGGCGTTCTTTTCAACGATCCACTCTGAGGGGGCGTAGAGGGATGTCCAATCAAAAATAAGATTACGGATATCGGCTGGAGACGGACGGCTAATCTTGATAGCATCTACTATGTACCTCTTGCTCGTTGATCGGTCAATGGCATAGCAGATAGCTGCGGTATCGCCAATCATTGCAGGATCAAGACCGCAAATATAAGTAAAGCCGTTTAAGTCTCTGGGATGGCCTGGGTGACCTGCAACTAAGTTGCCTGCCTTACGCATACCGTCAATAGATCCCTTAACACATACAGGATCAAAGGCAGCGTTTTCAGAAACATCTTGCTGCTGATATACCAAAGCCCAGGTGCTTGCATCCATCGCTTGGCGTTCGTTGTAAAGGTTACGTCCAGACCAGCGAGGGTAGAGGCCGTCCTCGTTCTTGTCAGATTCTAACTGTCCATCAAATGGAGCATCGGAAGCGGGCCATAGCGTAACCCACTTGTCGGGGTCTTCATCTGCTTCAAGCAGGGCCGGCATCGCTAGATACTTCCAAGGAACTTGGCCACCAGGGTAGCGGTCCTCTGAGCGCAGCTCGCGGTATAGATCAACGGAAGCCACACGAGTTCCAATAACAATCAGTTTGCCCGTAGGGTTAAGACGGGATCGCACATCCTGGGTCAACCAACGGATCTGCTTCTCAAACTCATTAGCGTTCTTTAATGTGACCGCGTCGTCTATAATAATCATATCGGCACGCTTACCGTAGATCTGACCACCGATACCAACGGCCTCGATGTTCGGGTCCTTTTCAGATGACTCACGGAGTTCATCACCAAAGGTGACACGGGTAGCCTGCCACGAAGCGGTCTTAGAGTTAAACCCTACGCCAGCAGCATACGCAGTCTGTAGCTCTTGATACATAGGATGTGTCAGACGTTGCTTAATGGCGTAGAGAAAGTCAGCAGCTAACTGCTGCGTTTGGGAGACTATCAGTACTCTAAAGTTAGGATTCCTACATACCTGCCAGGTAACGTAGTCCACAGTGATTGTGATGGACTTGGCGTGGTTGGGCGGGATATTTATCAGGACGCGGTTTGCCGCAAGTCCTGGCTCAAATTTCATAGAGGGGTGTAACCACCCTGGCTCCCTGCCCTCGATTACATCTACGATGTTCTCTTGGTGAGGGAAAGTCCTGCTATGCAGGAAGCGCTGGCGAAACTCTGCAAAGGTCAGGTCGTGGACGTCACCGGAGGCGAACTGCTTATCCTTGAGACCAAGGCGGGTTCGATCTACCTTATCCGCAAAGACCTTATCTGTGCGACGGTAATACTCATAAGTCTTAATGGACTTGCCAGCAGAGGCAGTAGCTGCCTCAACGGTCATACCTTCTGCGACAGCGCCGAGGATAATTCTCTTAGCGATATCAGCCGAGTTGTCAGCCATTAAACTCCTAATACCGGACGGGCCGGAATTGATTTTATTATCGGGCTGAGCAATTTATCGGATCTAATATTTAGATAGAACTCACCCGATTAAATAGCGCCGCTAGCCGCACTGGTCGGGCTTAGCGCCCGAAGGAGCCACAGCGAACTGAGGGGTAGGTCAGTACTCGGCCTAGGGGCCTCGCAAGAGGCGTTGGCACGGGTCGCAAAGGTCTTCCCCGCTTTGCTCCCCTACTGTATATAAGGCAGGAAATTTACTGCATTTCCCGTTTTATTTATGTGACCTTCATCACATACGGTAAAAGTCCTGTTCAGAGCCACTTTCACTTTAGCAAATATTTCTTTTTGGGGTCTATATATGTACGCGCAGTAAAAATCACCAACGGGGGGTCGTGTCTAGCCCTGCGCGGTGACCCCCTGCCCCCTGCCCTGCCCTGCGCGGGGTGGATAGTGGGGGAATGTGGGGGAAACGGGGGCGGTGACTACGTATCGGGCGGGCGCGAGCCTTACTATCTCCCTCTAACCTTGCACCCTTAACCCTTGCACCTTGCAGCTCTAACCCTTGCAGCTATCGGGCAGCTATCACCCTTACCGACTAGCTCTAACACCTTAGACACGGCGGGCCTATATGTCCACCGTGTTACTCTCTAAAGTGTGACTAGTCATCCGCAAAATAATTGCAGAATATGCTTGCACTAGCTGCCTTATACGGTATAGTACGACATAACAAGCAAGCGAGCTTGTTACTACCGAAAGGCAAGAATATGAGCTATGAACAATTCTACTCTCAAGCGATACAAGCCCCCCGCGATAAGGCACGCGAGGCAGCTAAGGCGCAAGGCGTAAAGTGTGCAAGCTGCGGTGCGGTGATACGCATCAGCTTGAGCACTAAGCAATTTTGCAAGTGTAAATAGATCGAAACCCCGCAAGGGGTCTAGGCGTAACGCGCCTACTGATGAGATCAGACTACTACCGAAAGGCAAGAGCTATGAAAGAGCTATTCACACAAGAGCTATTGAAAGAGATTCAAGCCTCACAAGCTAAAGAGTGGACGCAATTCTGGCAAGCTAATGACTCTAAGAATAAGGGAGAATAAAGATATGACTACCGATAAGGCACTTACCGTCTACCCTTGCAGCTGCAACGGCTGCCGTAATTACCCTACACGCCCCGCAGAAATCTCGCACGAGAGTCAGATAGCAAGCAAGGCGCAGGGGTACTACTTTAGCCGCGACACTATGCGATTTTTCAATAGTCGCATCGCAGATTTTAAGGCGGTAAGTATTACCGCCCGCGCAGATAGCTTGCTCGTGATTGTATCAAGCAAGCGCGACGATTTACCCCGTGAGTACGAGATTGTAACCTTATGCCCTTATGGAGAATTAGGGCGTGAATGGTTAAAGGATAGCGACGGCTCACCTATTGCACACTATGAGAGCTTACGCGCTGCGCGTAAATCTGCGCGGTGGAATTGCACTATCGCCCCGCAAGTGTGCGATTGCCACGGCTGCGCCCTAGATCGTGAGGGCAGAATATGAGCCGCGTCTATTGGATGCACGGTAAGTGCACGAGCTGCCTTGTTATCGTAGAGCGTGCCTATAGTGAGCAAGCTCTAGATTTTATTGAGCCGTGCAGCTGCGGGGCAGCTGCCGACACGATCAAGCGCGTGAGAGTAGTTGAGCTATGAAGCTAACTAGGCGCGGGCGTATCGTGAGGGCGCTCTTAATCGGTGCAGCTCTAGCCCTAGCTCTATGGGGCGCGGGGCATATATGGTACACGGGCGAGGGCTATTGTATCGGCTCAATGAGCGAGTGTATCGGCTTATAGCGTAGTGGCGTACTATCTCGCAGGGGTTATCCCCTGCGGGGTAGTCTGCCCCTAATAATTAGGGCAGAATAGAGAGGGGCTAGATTATGACGATTGAAAGAGTGCACCCTAGCGGGGCTATTATAGTGAGCGCGCTAGTAAAGTGGCAGGGCGTGCGGTGGTTAGAGAGTGCCACCTATTACGGCTACACGGTAAGAGACGCTAAGCGCAGCTACCGCGAGAGCTGCGCCCGCTTAGGCTATGAGATAGAGAGAGGGTGAGCGCGTGATAAAGGTAGATAGCACGGGGCGAGAGTATTGCCTACCCTGCGCGGATAGTTTAGAGATAGAGGGCGTGATAGTAGAGCGCGAGGGTAATTGTATAGAGTGCGGTTAAGTAGTACGGTATAGTAAGGTAAGAGCTAGGCTATAGGTTATCTCTCGCTCTCTCTCTACGGTAGAGGGAGAGGGCGGGAGAGGGCAAGTAGCCCTAAGTAAAGTGAAAGAGGGAGAATATGAGTACGCTAGACGATAATAAAGTAGCAATAAATTATGTAGAGCTAGAGGGAGAGAGCCTATTAGAGCTATTAGAGGGCGTTAGCTCTCACGCGGGCAAGGATAAGAGCCGACCTACACTTAACGCGGTACATATTGAGAGTGAGGGCGGGCTATTTAAGGCTAAGGCTACCGATAGATACCGCTTAATTGAGGGCAGCTTGCCTAGCTTAGACGGGCGACTAGAGCCTAGCCTTATTCCACTCTACGATATGAAGAGAGTGATTGCCTTATGCAAGGATCATAAGGCTAACCTAGTGCAATTCTCGCGTATCGGTGACACGATTACGGTTAGCTCACTAGGTGACGCGATTACCTTTACCGTGTTAGCGGATACTTTCCCGCCTACTGAAGAGCTATTTGCTAAGAGTGAGGGTGAGCCCGTAGCGGTAGAGGGAGTAGCCTTTAACCCTGCGCTTATGGCCGATTACGCTAAGATCGCGGGCAAGAAGGCAGCTATTAAGATTTATTTTACGGGTGAGGGTAAGCCAATGCGCGTAAGAATTACGGGCGATAAGATCACGTGGCGAGCCTTACTTATGCCAATGCGTTACGTAGACTAGAGATAGTGGCGTACTATCGCGCTATACTTATACGGTATAGTGCGGTAGTATCTTACTAAGATATAGTGAGATAGAGAGGGGTAAGTAATGTACGCGGGAGAGAGAATAGGCGGAGTGCCTAGTGATTATTTAGCTAAGAGGGAGAGAGTAATGCAACTACAAGAGATAGATACCTTGCAAGATCTAATTCTATGGGCGAAAGAGAATATGCCTGGCGCGTTAATTGTAGAGACTGAGGGCGAGATCATAATTCAGACTGGCCTAGAGTCCACTATGGGAGGATACCTACACCCAATAGAGAGAGAGGACGAGGGTGATGAGTGAGATTATATGTAACGCTTGTAAGAGTGAGATTATTACCAACCAATGGTGGAATATCGCCAAAGATTATGAAGGCAATTACCTATGCGATGACTGCGATATGAAGGTGCAGCTTAAAGAGAGAGAGGGAGAGTAATGAGTACTTTATATCTATGCGGTAAGTGTTTAACACGGGACGGTAAAGAGAGAGCGGTATTGGATACCCCCGCTAACAATTATGTAGAGGTAAGTAATTGCCCTGATTGTAGAGAGGGCTTAGATACCGATACGATAAGTGAGGTAGAGGTGTTAAGCCTATTGCAGTCGCAGGATAGCTACTCTAATCAAGTGGAGCTAGAGGGCGCGTACGCTGCCACTACCCTAGATCTAATCAAGGGAATTATGGCCTTAGATCCTGAGAATGATGAAGAGTATAACGATTACGCCCTAGTGGATATGATCGAGACGGCTATTAAGTATCACCGTAATCATCAGGATAGGGAGGATTAGAGTGAGCGATTACTACTACGCTGCCGACCCTGCCTTCTATGATAACTCTGAGTGGGTCAAGTGTGATGCGTGCGAGAGAGAATATGACCGCAGGGAATATAATTCTGACACTTGTGTAGAGTGTGAGAATAAACTAACCAATAAACAAATGAGAGAGAGGGCAAGCAAGTGACTGATTATGGATTCATAGTAGACGGTGGAGGGTTGATCTGCCCTAAGTGTGCAGATAATCCGCTATACAAGGGTGAATTAGATCGTGTAGATAAAGAGGGTTACCCTGATGGGTATACTTGTGATGATTGCTGGGAGGTTAAACTATGAATAAAGAATATCTGGCAGCTAAGGCAGAACTATGCAGTAATCTAGCGCAGGAGCAGCTAACCAACGGAGATACGGAAGAGGGAGTGAAGAACCTCAAGCGTATGATTCGTGCGCTAG
>Ga0208975_1000569_pt1 | contig 17275 bp, 12 predicted proteins | sample GreLakmeER78MSRF_FD_187700 | JGI IMG/M metagenome (GOLD analysis project Ga0208975, IMG submission 187700) | Freshwater lentic microbial communities from great Laurentian Lakes, MI, USA - Great Lakes metaG ER78MSRF (SPAdes) | ecosystem: Environmental > Aquatic > Freshwater > Lake | place: Great... | reverse complement strand
GTTATTACCATTAGTTGCTTGACCTGTTTGATATGGAGCTCCTGGTCCTCCACTACCTACTGTAACAGAATAAGGTGTTCCTTGAGATGCAGAAAATCCAGATGCTGTTAAAAATCCGCCAGCACCGCCACCACCACCGACAAAAGCACCACCACCGCCACCACCAGCAACTACAAGATAATCAACTGAAAGTGGTGCACCAGAAGCACCAAAAGTTAACCCTGTTGGAAACGTGTATCCACTAGGTCTTACAAAAGAACCGGTTGAAGGAGTTTTTAGAAATAGTATCGACATATCACCTCAGATAAACTTAGGTAATTTCAACACCAAATGCTTGGAAAGATATATTTGCTGAGTTTGTGTTTGCAGCTAATATTGCACCTGCAGGTAATGATAAACTCAAAGTAAGTGTCGCAGCGTCTGATGCTGGTATCGTGCCACCACGAATAATAAAATATTTTCCATTAGATGCAGGAGAAGAAAATTCAGCTGATGGAAAAACCATCAAACTGTATGATGCATTTGTTGCTGCCTGATTTGAAATTTGAATTGAATTAATTACTGCTTCTGTTGCGGCAGGAACAACATCCACATTTGTTTGTGTATTGGCACTAGGATTAACCTGACCAAGAATTTTATATGTATTAGGCATTATGTTAACTCTACTCCAAATACGTTGAACGATACATTAGCAGCAGTTTCACCAGTAACAACAGCATTATTTACTGCAACAATTACCGATGCATTGAGTGTGATACCTGGTGAAAGAATCATTGTATCAGCACGAGGAATTGTAACACCTCTTACCAAATAGTGTTTGTTAGCCAATGTTTCGTTGATTGGACGAATCATAATATCTACGTTTGCATTAGCAGAACTTTGATTGCAAATGCTAATTGTGCTAATGATTGCAGATGTTGATGTTGGTACTACATACACATTACTTAATGTGTTGGCAGTTGGTAATGTTTGACCTAAAATTTTATATGCTGTTGGCATTATGACCCCATTGCTGTAAAGAAAAACGGATGAGCATCGACACCCGTTACCACTTGTGTTGATACTGTATTAATCCTACCATTTGCTGAAACAGTAATGATTGGATAATATGCTGCATTGCCGAATGTACCACTAGTAATACTTATGTTAGTTACATCATTATTCGCCTGTGCAAAAGCACCGTTAGCATAAGCGGCCGCTGAACCACCAGTATTCGCAGCAGAAAATGCCGAGTTGGCGTATGATGCGGCACCGATTACATTGTTTGCTTGACCGAAAGCGGCATTAGCATATGATGCAGCTGAGTTAGCTACTGCAAAAGAACTGTTGGCGTGTGTAAATGCTGCATTAGTTTTTGCATCAGGTAAAACACCAGAGGCTAACTTAGATGCAGTAATTGTTCCGTCTGGTATTTGAGAATTTAATATATTGTTATAAGTAATTACTGTCGTAGCACGATATGTAACAATAATGTTATTTGCGCCAGATGAAGGTGCCTCAGTAAACGTGATTACACCATTGGCAACAGAATATGAATTTGTTGGATCCTGTTGAATACTATTAACAAGAACCTCAATCGCATTTGGGTCTTGAATGCCTGTTTGAGTTAACGAAAATTGTGTGCAAGAACCCGTACCGTTGAACCTTTCGGTTGAAACGATAAATGATCCTACACCAGGCTCGTTGCCAAGGTATGCCATATTATGTAATCTCCAAAACGCTTAAAATTACATCAGCAGAATTTACAGCTGATGTTTGGACTTGAATATAATCTCCAAATTCTAACACCAATTTTTGGTCACCACCAATCGGTACCAACGCACCACCATTAGAGATGGTTGCATTTTGTACCATGAAGTGTGTCGTACCACCAGAAACTACGGTGACGTTTGCTGAAATTGGTGATGCGGTTGTGTTTCCAATCGTCATACCAATTACTGTTGCCTGAGTAGCAGCAGCTGGAGCATACACGTTAGCGGCAGTTGTCGTGGCGTTTTTGAGAAAATAATTTTTAAAATTGTTTGCCATTGAATAAATTCCTTAGTATTAATTCACTATTTATATTAACCTAATGCAATAGAAAAGGCCAAGGCCGATGCTTCAGCACTTTCAATTCTAGTGTAGATTGCAGTATTTGAAGTACCAACTAAAGACGTAATATTAGCCGTTTCAAAATTACCGTAAGTTGTGGTAGAATTACTTAGTGTTGTATTTCCAGTAACAGATAGTGTGTTGGCTACGGTTATTGAACCGTTGACCATCATATCATCAAAACCAATGGAATCTAAAGTAATGTTTCCAGAGACCGTCAAGTTTCCAGAAATTAAAACATCACCACCAAAATATCCATTTGAAGTAACATTTAAAGTCGAAATGTTACCACTTACATTAATGTTATTTGCATAGAGAGTATTAATGCCTGCACTATTACGGACATTTAATTGAGAACCAGTACCAGAAATGTCAAGTATTGTGTTGGCAATAAATGATGCACCATTACCATCGGTTAATGTGTTCGCAGTCGAAATTAAGGACTGTGTAGCTGTTAACCAATGTTGGAATGTATTGGCAGTTGTTAATTGATTAATTGCCATCTCTGAGTCCCGAGTTTGCTATGGTCTGCAATAAATTTTTAATTTCTGACATATCTTGTTCTATTTTTGTCAAACGATTTTTTGTTTCAATCTGTTCTTCTTGTTGCTTTTTGGCAACCTCTCTTTTGCGAAGATAATCTTGCAAGCCTTCTTTATCTTTATTTAGAATAGCTTTGGAATGCATATCCCTAACCAAGTTTTCATGTTCATTTACTTTTGCATACATGATTATTAACCAGCAGGTAATGCGATTGCACGGAAATCACGAACTTTCGGAACATCTGTTGTTGATGAACCAGTCAGAACAATCTTAATTGCAAATGTTCTAAAGTTACTAAATGCAGTTGAACCAGAAGTATAGCTTACTGAATTGTTTGCTGTACCATTAACACCTGGAGCATATGAGATTTCACGATAATCGTTATAATTATTTGACACGAAGTTAGGATTATTTAATTGTGTCATTAACTGATAATTTTTATCTTCAAATGCATCTGGATCAGAAATTGACAACATTTTAAAATAAACACGAATGTTTGAGCCCGATGGTTTGTATGCAGTTACATAAACACGCAAATCACCTGAATCAAATCCATCTGCTAAGTTAACCTTGCGGGTAATATAACGAACATTGGAGTTACCACCAGATTTCTTATCTTCACCGTTATAGGTAATTGTTACACCGGTACCTGGTGTTGTGTTGGCATCTGTCAATGTAATTGTTGGTGATGTTTCGTAACCAGAACCAGCAGCGGTTAGATATACGGATGTAACAACATTATTAGTTACAACAGCAGCTGCCGTGGCACCTGAACCTCCACCACCTTCAATTAATACGACAGCATTTGCATTAGTAGAATATCCTGTTCCACCACTTACCAAAATGATTCCAGAATTACTCAATGGCAAATCATTAATAATGTTTTCAACCGCAATCATGCTCATGCGAGAAGTGTCAATGAATGGTGCAATGTCTGGATTACTTGTTGCCATTGTAGCTTTAACTGTCAATGTTGTATTAGCAGTTGTCGTTAACACACGGCGTCCATAACCATCAGTCATTGGATAATCAGTCATCGGAGTAAATGGCAAAAATCCAGTTTTTCCACCAGTAGTATCTTTTTCAGAATTAAATTGATATGTGATTGAAGTATTTTCAACAGATATTCCTGTAGCCATTAAATGCATTAAATCATATACTGTATTGGCCGCAGGATAATTCACATTAAATTGTGCCTCAGTTGCACCAGTGCTGAATGTATATCTGAACAATCTAAACATTAAATCGGCATTTTGTTCAGCAGTCCATGTAGAACCATTTTGTGATAAGAACAATGAACCTTGATATGGTTGTTCCGAAATCTGTCTTGAAGATACCGTATCTAATTTACCAATTTCAGCCGCATATGTTTCATATTTGTTAGAGTTGGATAACAATACGAAACAATGTTCACCAGGTTGTAAGAACAATGGAGAATCAAATACGAACTCTGTGTATTTTGTTGCATCATCCAAATCAGGTGAAGTTGTTGTGTTAACTTTATCTGGTGTTAATGTAACTGTCGAATACGGATAAACCAAAGATGTTGAAGGATATCCATTTACAACAGAACGAACTTGCAATGTAACAGGCACAGTTGGGTCTTTTGATTTAAAGCAGAAACGAGCCTTAGATAAGAAAATACCTTGTGGAAAGTTTGATGGTGATACTAAAAATGTTTGTGCTAATGGATCATACCAACCAATTTGACGTTGTGTTGTAATAGATGGTGTTGTAACAATACGTTCATCTTTAACAGCAACACGCTGAGTTGTTGGAACAGTTGCAGAAATAATTGTATTTTCTGTTCTTTGTAAAATACCTTGTGCGAAAAATGAAGCATCTCCGTTTGTAGAAGATGAACCAATGTCGCCGCTTGAGGTATCAATCAATCGGAAGTTTTTCTCACCAATACGGAACAATCCATTTGGAATGTTGAATACACCAGCAACATCACCTGCAGCCGTTGTTGTTAAGTTACCAATTGAGTAGATAGAATTAGATGTTGGTGTAGTTGACCATGTTCCAACAATCGTTAATGTTCTTGTAGCGGCAGCATAAGAAGATACTGTCGCAGTTTGACCCGCTCCTGTGCCAGATACAATTTGAACTGTCGAACCAGGATAGTCACCTATATTATTTGCACTTGTAGCATCTACAGCCAATACAATGGTGTTTGATGTAGCAGAATTTACAAATCCTGAATAGTGGTCATATCCATCAATTCTAATTGATGTGCCACTTGATTGACCAACTAAATTCATAGTTGCAGAATTTAACAACGATGAAGGATTTAAGTTAACTATAAATGCTTCTCTATTTGATGTGCGAACAATAAACGCTGTTGCATTTACGGTGCTTGTTGTTGTATTGGTAACATTCACAGCTTCTGGATTACCAGACTGCGTAATATATCCTAAGTTGTTAGAACTTAGAGTAAATTTATTTGCACGAGCAATAAATGGTTTTACTGAAATATTGTCAAAAAATGCAAAGAGTTCTGTGGTCGGTTTAAAATCAGAACAAGTAAACAATATACCACGTTCACGCATATATGGAATGATTGATACATCAATAACACGGTCACCTAATGATTCAGTAATTGTTGATGGAACTACTGTCGATAATACACCTGAACGAGAATCTTTATTGGTAACGGTTGTTGTTGTGGTTTCAATGATTGCTTGGCGACCACCAGTATGACCATTAATAGACGAAGATGTTGATGAACCAGACCAATAAGTTTCCCAATTACCCCACTCATAACTAAAAGCGTTTTGAGTAATCAGAGCCCACGCATCTTTATCACCTTCAAGGTTTACAAGAACATCTGGTTGTTTGTCAGTATCAATCCAAACATCTGATGGTGGATCCAACTGAATTTTACCAATGTAATTTACAATATTAAATGGGTTAATATTGTATACTTTTGAAGATTTGTTTTGGTCAACAAAAACAGTATGTGATGCATTAGGTAAAAGAATTGGTCCTGCTTTTAAAATACCAGCAGTTGAGTTGGCTGAATCAAATGTTAATAGATGTGAAGTAATATTAAATGTTGGTCTAATTTCTTTTTTCTTAGGATCAATAGAAACAGAATAATCAGGATTAATTACATCCGCAACAGATGTGCCATCAAATGAATCGACAATAATACCATTTTTAAATCTTGGTAAATTTGTAGAATCTAAAATAGTTAAATCTTGTTTATTCAACGCATTTTGTTCAAGCAATGAAAGTGAGGTATAGTATTCTAAACTGCTAACACGTTTATCGATATTAGCAATATCACGCATCGTGAATCGTCTATTGTCGATATATTGAACATCAATTTCGGATGTATTAGCAACATAAGCGGGCTCACGAAGAATATACATTGTCATTGCACCATCTTTATCAAGAGGTGGAACTGGAGTCAAAGAAGGATTGCCTTGAACAACTTCAAAGATACGATTTTTATTTAATATTACCTTATCTACTCTTGGTAAAAAATATTGATAATCTAAAATTATGTCAGAACCATTCTCTGGAATCTTAGGACCAGTCGTGGTTGAGTCAACATCAAAACTAACGGTGTTAGCTGTCGCTGATGATGTGGGTATTGATCTAACGGGTCTATAATCAAGGCAATCTTTTAATTCAAAAACTTGTCCTGTTGCCGCAGAAGTGTAAGCAGGAATACTTCCGTAATTGTATCCAACATATGAATCTACGGTAAAGAATCCTGCACCAGATGAACTGAAACGATTAAATTTAACAACCAATGGACCATTAGGTGCAATTGAACCAGCTTTCAATCTAATAGATGAGTGGTCATAGAATGAATCTCTCTGGCCAGTATCTAATGTATAACGTGATGTAACATCAGTTGCACTTGATGAGTTAGCAACAGTAATTTCAGTATTATTAAAATCTAAAACAGAAACCAATTCAATTACATCAGGAACAAACAATGATTGAATAGAATTTGGAGTTTTAACAATTGTATTGGCCATTATATGAACTTGACCATTTGCTGTATAAAGTATTACTCCATTATTTGCAAAAATACTTGTGCCACCAGATGTTTGAACGGTAGCATTGGCACCAACATATGTTTTACCTTTTGAACCAGGATTACTTGCATCAATTGTTGCAGTAATATTTGCAACCATATTGTTACCAGAAGTAACAGTAACTTTACGAGTTCCTGTATCAACAGTAAATAAATTAGTAGGAATAATTTGGCCAACAGTATATGGTGATGTACCTGGAGTTGTTACAACAATTTGATAATTTTCAGCTTTAGCTGAAGAACTTGTTGCACCAGAAATTGCTTCTCCAGTACCAACAGTTAATGCTGGAGATTGTGAAGATGAAAACGACTGTGATTCATATAATCTTTTATAAGAATATGAAAAATCAGCAATTGTATTTTGTGCAATATAATTTTGGCCAAGTTTGAATAACAAAGGTTCAAGATTACTATCTGAAATAAATGTATCATTAAATATTGAAGCTGTATCTTTAGATGAAACATCAATGTCAGCTGCGGCAAGACGAGTTGTTCCACTAACTACCGATAATGATTTAACATCATTAACTTCAAAGTCAATAGACCATTTTGAAGTTGCATCTAATGTTGTGTTAAATGGTTCAGCAAGTTGAATTGTGTGATTTGCACCATTATAATTTACAATGGTTTTTGGTGTTTCACCTGAACCTGTGCCTGCAGTAACTCTAAATTTAGCGCCAGTATAAGCGTTGTTAGCTGTAGAATATAAATCTGAACCAGTTATAGTATTTGCAATTTGCACATAACTTGTGTTTGTTCCTAAAGCAACAACATTACCACCAGCAACAGAACCAACATTTATATCAAACAAATATGTGCGATAAGTGTAGGTTGCGGAATTTTGTGTATTTGCTGCGGATTCAAATGCAATAGATTTGACACGAGCTGTACCAATCTTAGTGTTGGTAATTGTAGTGGTTGTTGCCACATTAATTGTGCTATTTGATACACAATGTAAATCCACTGTTTGTAAACTATTAATAGGTAAAGAACCAAAATGTGTATTTGAATACACATAATAACCATAGTCAGCAGTTAATCGTTTATCTAAAACTGAATCTGTTGTGCGTGGTTTATCAAATGTAATTGTTGTTGGCGCAATGCTTTCATATTCGTACCCATAAACATATGCTTTACCTGGTGATAAAATAACATTAGCTTTTGCTGTGTTGGCTGAACTTGTTTCTAATGCAAGTTTAAATGATCTAACAGTATAGTTACCAGACTCATCATATGTTCTACGAGCTAAAGTATCTTCGAGAACAGCATATTGTGGATAAATTAATGCGTAAGATAAAACTCCATTTTCAACTCTAGCCAATTGAATAAATTGTGTATCGTCAGTAGATTCAAAAGTTCTACTAGCAAGAATTAAATCAACTTTGAATCGGTCAGCACCTGGTGCTTGGAAATTAGAAGCATCTTGCGCTGGATCTAGCAAAGATGTATCTTGTGTATATTCGATGATAGACTCTGTAATTTCAAAACCAACTCTTACATTAGATGACGTATTATATTTACTAATTGCAATTGTTTGTTGATCATTTTTAAGAAAAAATCCATCGTAAAAATAAACACCATCTGACACAGAAAAAGTTTGACCAGTTCCAACACCACCTATCGCAACATTAGCAAAAACAGGTGAAGCTTCAACTGTGGTAATTGTATCTCCAGCAGCAAAAGGTGCTCCTGAAATTTGTTTAACATAAATTGTTTTTGGATCACCAGTGCCAGAGTTAACATCATAAACAACTACAACTTGACCTGTTTTTGTTCCTGCCACATTGGTAATTGTTTTACCATTAAAATTATTGATGTTAACCGCAGTACCAGCAAAATCTGTATTGACATTTAAATATGTCGTATCATGTATGAACAGTTGGCCACCAGAAACAATGGATCCATTTTTAAAAATGTGTTCACCAAAGCGTTCAATTTGTTTCTGTAAAATAGTTTGAGATTGTGTTAACTCACGAGCTTGAACAGCAAAACCAGGCTTGAATAATATCCGAAGAAATTTCTTATCTTCATCAAAATCGTCATAGTATGGATTGACATTAAAATTAGTATTTAACGACATTAAATAATTTCCTTAAAATCTGATAACAAATTTAACATTTTCGGCTTGACCGTCTGCTCTTTGAATTTTTGTAACATTTTCGACATACTCTATATCACCCGTATATGGTTCAAACTCGGGGTCGGTTCTTTTAACGACCGTTCTAACGACACCCGATGTGGCACCAATTAAAGTACCACCAACTGCAACATCACCTCTTACCTTAATTAGGCGAACTTCATTTGATGATTGTGAATTGACAAAACCATAAAAATAAGCATTATTCGCTGCACCACCTTGATAAACAAATTCATCTAAAGTAAATGGAGAACCAGCAACCAAAGTCAAATTAACGGTTTGAGAAATAACAGTATTTGCGTTGGCTGCTGATACTACTGTGTTCGCACCATATTTATACGGGTCTCTCAGCAAACCATACTGTCTTATTGAAGTTAATGTGGAAATTAGTCCATTTTCTGTTGAATCGACTTGACCGATTCTCTCAGAAACCATGACATTTGAACCATCTAGTTCTTTTGCTGGGTTAAATCCATGACCAAATTTTGGTGGTAAAACAACCCTGACGTTAGCACCAGTTCCAGAACCAAAAATTATAGCATTGGCATATGAATATCCTATACCAGTAACATCGACTGTAACTTTCGATATTGAACTATTTACAATATTAGCTGTAGCTTCAGCACCAACACCATCACCTGAAATAAAAACTCTAGTGCTAAATGTAATATTATTACCTGAACCACCACCGTTTGCTGTGGTAGCAGAAGAAATTGTAATAATATTTAATATTGAATTAACAGTTGCAACTGTTGTTCCTACTGCAATACCCGTACCACTCACAGACATATTGGCCGCAACATTATTAGTGCTAGCCAAAGATAAAGTTGTAACACCAGTACCAAATGCGGTAGCTGTGGTTGTTGGGTTTGCATAACCTGTGCCACCGTTTGTAACCATAATGGTTGTTAATTCACCATCAATTACACTTGTAGAACTAACATTGTAATCAAGTTTTGAAGTTGAAACTGGTGCAGGCATCCAATCTGTTGTTAAAAATTTATTAGAAGATTTAATATTGTGTAAATACTTCCAAATATAACCATCTGATGTAAAAATTGTACCGTTAGCAGTGTTATAGTCACCAGTTGGCTCTACCGTAGAAACAACATTTGCGTTGTTTGACAAACACTTATATACATTTCTTTGACTTGTCAACACATACATCGGTTGACTGTTACCACCAGAACCGGTATCGGCAGTTAATAAATCGTCAGTTGAAATTCTATCATCGAACTGTTTATATCGTCTGTTTGCAGTCCAATTGATGCGTGGAGTAACCAATTCTACATCGTTACCAGTTATCTTTTTTGCAGCAAACATATTGTCCCATACCGTTTTCTCATCGGATGTAGAATCCACAATAGAATTCGGTGACGCTTCGTTTGCGTAGGGAACATTATTGCCAATGAACAAGTAACCAACTGTTGGTTGTGGTTCAGCAAAAGATTCTTTAAATTGTTCAGCGTTATTGAACGAGAGTTTTTTGGATGTGTATGAAGTCGCCATGTTTTGATATTTTATTTATTATGTATTATAAGCTAAATAAATGCCTGCTGTATTAGCAACATTAATTTCACCAATCATTGCACCTGGATGAGCAGAACAACGATACTTGTAATTGCCAACAGAGGTACTTGGTATTCTCCAAAACAATGTACCACTAACTTGACCTTGTGCTGCACTTCCATATAACAGAGTTCCTGTAGGTGATACATGAACCAATCCAGTATCAAAATCAGCAGAATTATCACCAGCTCTAATATGAAATGGGTGACCAGTAATATTTAATTTAAATCCTAAAGTTGTGGCACTAAATGTTGATACATTAGGATTATCTAACACTCCATATTGAGAAAATCTGTAAGCTGAAGCGCCATTGTTTGTTACTTCTAATATTGTTGTAGCACCAAAAGAAAGAGCGAGGTTTGCAGCAGTATTTGCAAAAGTAAATCCAGAGTTAGCATAACTAGCAGCTGATATGATATCAGTATTCTGTGTTGTGTTAACTCCAGAAATTAAATTGGCAGAAGTAAATGCTGAGTTGGCGTAACTAGCAGCACTATTTGCTACTTCAAATCCAGAGTTAGCATAAGAACTAGCAGCTGCTGCACCACTGGCAGAGTTAGCAGCTGCAAAAGATGAGTTAGCGTAAGAAGATGCTGAGTTTGCTACTTCAAATCCAGAGTTAGCATAAGAACTAGCAGCTGCTGCACCACTGGCAGAGTTAGCGGCAACAAATGCTGAATTAGCATAACTAGCAGCACTATTAGCAACATGACTTGGTGTATTAGCAGACAAAAAAGCAGAGTTAGCATATGAACCAATGTTTACTGTTGTGTTAGCAATAGCAAACCCACTATTGGCATAACTTGCGGCACTATTAGCAACATGACTTGGTGTGTTTGCAACTAAAAATGCTGAGTTAGCGTATGCGCCTGCGGCACCACTACCAGAACTATTAGCAGTAGCAAACGCTGAATTGGCATATGAACCAGCACTATTTGCAGAACGGTCTGTGAGAACAGACAATGACATTTTTTTAGTTGTTGCTGTACCACTTTCTAAATCGACAACTAAGAATATTGTATTTTGTGTATTAGCTGATGGTGCAGATAAAAAACTTAAAGTGTTAATTGTTGTTTTATTATTAATTGAGGCGTTTGCAGTATTGGCTGTTGCAAATCCACTATTAGCATAACTAGCTGCACTATTTGATACATGACTTGGAGTGTTAGCAACTAAAAATGCTGAGTTGGCATAAGAACCAGCTGATGTTGCTTTTGCATCGGCTGTATTGGCAGTAGAGAAAGCTGAGTTAGCATAACTTGCGGCACTATTGGATGTATAACTCGGAGTATTAGCAACTAAAAATGCCGAGTTGGCATGGTCAAAAGCTGAATTTGCATAAGTGTTAACTGACATTTTGTATTTCCCGTTATAAAGTGATTATTTCATTATTTTCTGTAATAATAGGTGAATTACTTTCTGTGAATACCAACAACGGCTCCACTTCACTTAAAATAATCATTTCTTGTAAATTAGCTGTTTGGCTGAATGATGAACCTACAATTATTGATGTATCATTTAAAATGTTGTTAATATATCTAATTTCATTATTAACAGAAACTTTGGTGCCTACTGAAATTAAACCTAACGATTGAGCCGCAATGAACTTGGTATTTATACCAGTTATGTAAATGCTACTGTTTACATTTACGGTTCCAGAAATAGTAGTGCTCGGATAATCAAGAATCGATATATTATTAGCTAAAATATTTTCATCAATTCTGAAGTCGGCATATTGTTTAAATCCAGCTGGGTGAATTAGATTCTTGAATAAATCTTTGAATTTAGAAAATTCAACCTTTGAGGCTAAAACATATGCGTAATCAACATAATAATCTCTACCTTGTATCACCCGCTCAGATGCAGAAAGAATACTGTCGGATGTTGTAAAAAGACCAGGGAAAGTAACATAACTTGGTTCAACCAAAGCATTTGCAGTAGCAGTGCCATCACCTTTTTGTGTCAAATCGATTGTTGGTGGAGTTTGATAACCTGAACCAGCATTAACAACTCGAATTTTTAAAACCGCACCAGGATCCTGGTCTGCTGTTGCTAATAGATTTTCTCCATCACCCATCAATGCAATTACCGACAAGTTGGCGTTAGCACCATTAACAGAAGAAATTGTGATTGATGGTAGTTTAGTTGATTCATAATTTACACCACCAACAGGTAAGGCACCATGCAAACCTATTTTCTTTCCACCACCAGTTGTTGCAGAATTAAAATTAACATTTACATTGAGTGATGTGTTTGAAGTAATTGTATTGATAAAACGTGATTCATTATTAATGATAATTCTATCACCAACACGCAATTCATCTAAGAAAAATGTGCCTGTGCCACTAACAGTTACATTTGTATTGCCATAAACATTTGCTGTGCCAGTAATTCTAGGTGGTTGCAATTCAACTTTAGTGATTGCACCTGTTGAAGACACGTTGGTTACAGCAGCTGCAGCACCAAAACCAAAATTCATATTGCCCGTTGTGGTAAAAATTAATTCATCACCAATATCATACCCATCACCACCATTATTAATAGAAATTCTTCCCAATGAACGTGTGTATAAAATTTTCTGTTCTTCAGAAGCACCATTAACAAAAGGTGCTGAATCAGCATCAACAGTTGGAACTGATGCAAAAATTGCGTTAGCAAACAAAATTGCCACATTGGTGATTGGACCAATACTCACTACATTTGAAAATGCCAAAGCGTCTATGATTCGTGAATTAACATTTTCTGATATGGCCGTATTGGGAAACCCATAATCAGCATCACTAATATTAATCGAAGCGTAATTAGCAATTCTTGTTGTATCAACAACAAAAGTATTTGCACTATTCGCACCAGAAACATCAACAGCATCAATAGCAAGAACTAATGATGCATTTGCGGTAGCACCAATGAGGTTAACATTTGAGCCAATTTTAAAGCCAGCACCACCAGCAAGAACACGAATTTGATTGATGAATCCAGAAAACACTTCTGAAACGATTGCCTGAGCTGTTTCTGTTTCACCACCACCAGTGATAATAACGGGGTCACCAACATTGTAACTAGCACCACCTTCAATAACATTAATTGTTGCAAGTGTTGATAGACCAGAAACAAGAATGTTAATCAGTTCACCATCGTCACCAATTATGTTAAGTGTGGCAAATTCACCATTATCAAAATTACCAACAAGTGTTTTGTCGTTTATATACAATTCAAATGCAGATTTTGCATTAACAGTCTTTTGTGCGGCTCTTTCAACAATAGCTGTTGCACCAGAAGAAGAACCTGTAATTTTTCTATTTTCTAAAAGTGCAAAATTAAAATCATTATATAAAATTTCAATTGTTGAATTGGCTGAAGGTGCTGTGTCAAACACAACTTTCTTTGATTCTCGGCGAACATTATATCCAGAAGTTTGTAAAACATCGTTTACATAAACAGATATCTCATCAAACGCAGCAATTTGCGCCATTTTAAATACTGTATTACCTGATGCAGTTGCACTGGAAGATGTGTTACCGTTTGCGGTATATGTGCTAAAAACATCTTGCGAAATTCTAAAAGCCTTTTCAATTAACCATTTGCCATCAGATGCTCTAAGTATGTTCGATTTTGGTTTTATAACCTCAACTTCTTCATTAAAAATTAATCTAAAAAGAAGTTTAAAAGATTTCTCATTACCTTTTGCAAGATACAAAGGTAACATTTGTTTAATTAAAAAGGCTTTGTCTACTTGAACATCTTTAGGTAAAAAAGTAGCAAATGTATTAAGGAAATTATCCTCAAATTGATCTATTGAATAATCAACATCTGAAAGATAACGAAGGTCTTTTGATTTATTGATCAAATCATTATTTTGACCTGTTTGTTTATTTTCTAAGAACTCATAATAAGCTTCTAAAAAATGAATAAACGTAGGGTATTCGTCCCGAACAAACTCCGGTACCTGACGGTTAATCAGTAATGATGTTTTTTGTTCAGACATTATTGTTTATTGTTTTTTGATAGTGCGGTAACAATTGATGTTGGGTCTGTTTCATCTATTGTAATAATAGTATTTCTTTTCGATTGAATAATACCTTTTTCAGCTTCAATTGTCATACGAATTAAATTATCGTTTGAACTAACAGCTAAAAATCTTATGTCGTTAATAATAACAATACCAGTATCATAAAAAATTGTACCAGCATTAGAATTAATAATTTGTCTTTGAGCCAATGAATCGTAATAAATGGTTCTTAATGTACCAATTTTAGCATCTACAACAGCAAGAGCAGAAGCACCAAAACCACTACCACCAGAAATATTTACAGTTGCTCTAGTGTATTCGGAACCACGATTTGTAATTGTAATTTTTTGAATACGACCATTTACAATGGTGGCTTCTGCGGTCGCACCATTACCATCACCACTAATTGTAACTGTTGGAGAAGTTATGTACCCGGAACCAGGATCAATAACCTGTATTTCAGAAACACCTGTGAATGATTGTGGTGACTCATCAAATTGTGCCGTTCTTAATGTGCCTGTGTTATCAATCACATCAAACTCAGTTGATGTTAATTTATTTGTAATTGTACCACGATGCAAAGGCACATTGAAATTAATATTGTAACTTGCTGACTGATTTAATAATGGTTCAAATCTGCGTTGAACACGAACAGTTGTTTCAGAACCAATAATAGCATTAATATCTGTTCCGTCAATGCTATCTTGAAGTTTTGATAAAACAAAACTTGCACCAAATTTATTTAAAAATGTATCACGGTAAGATATGATGGCATTTCTAATATTTGTTTTAATTGCATCTTCAGATAAAACTGTTTTTCTTGGATCATATTGAACCGCAGATTCAACAGACAAAAACAAAAATTCTGCATCACGAATTTCAGCTTGAACAGTTACAATAGATTTTGGGTCAATAATTTCAGAAATGATACGAGCTTTTTCTAATTCAGAAATAAAATAATTTGCTTTTGGTTTTAATGCAATAAATACTTTACCATATATTGGTGGCGTTTCATCTTCTCCACCAAAGACAGATAATGAATCTATGCTTGGATATTTTGATTGAATATATGTTTCATAATCTTTAACTGTTACCAATCTATTTTGATTAGTGTATTGTGCAGCTGCAGAATATTTGATTGAATCTACCGATTCACGAATTGCACCACCACTAGCAGCAGCCACAGTATCAATTGTTACATTTGTAAATCCACCAACAGAAGAATCAGCAATAAACCCATCAACAGAGTTTGCAGGTATACCAGAAGTTATTAGATAACTAACAGTAACAGTAGAACCATCGGTAAGAGCTTTACCAACTATATTGTCACCAAAATAAATTTCGTAATCGCCGTTTTTAGATTCTTGTAAAAAATAAACTAATGATGTTGAATCAACGTCTAAAATTTCGGTAACTTGATTGTAAACTTGAGTTGCTGAATTACCACTCACATCAGTTACACTTACAAACAATGTATTCGTGTCAATGTTTGAATCTGGTAAAACAAAGATAGATTTTGGATTAGAATTTTTATTAAATGAAAAAACGTAGTCCACCAACCTACCTTCATATATTTCTAAATTTTCAAAAAAGAAAGCGGTGTTAGATTTTGTTACTGTTGTATCTTCAAGTGTAACAAAATTATAAGAAATGTTGTCAATTAAATTCGAACTAAAAGAAAAACCTTTGGGTAGTGTTAATGTACCTGGTGTGTTATTTAAAGATGTTACTGTTAAATTTATAATTGCTTTGGGTGCAGAGTAAGAGAACGGAACATAATTCAGTGTTTTAGCGTGTGAAACAACAGAATCACGCAATAGTGCAGTATCCATGAATGCCTCATTGGCAACCATGTTTAAATAATAAGCATTGTAATGGGTGTTGTAAGCCAGAATGTCCAAAAGAACACTCAAACTAGAACCTTCAAAATCGTAATCTGTAAATTCAGATTGTTGTTGTAGGTAAGATTTTAAATTATTCTTGATTGTATCAAAATCAAGGTCTGTAATTTGTAAACGTGCGTTGGCCATTTATCGGATCCGTTCAAGGAGGAAATTAATTACAATAGGATTTGTTTGATTTACAATGAAAAATTCCAAGTAAACTTTGAATCCATTATTGTCAAAATCTGCGGTCACATTTATAGCTTTAACAGTAGCTCTAGGTTCATAGTTTGCAATAGTCCGCTCTATCTCATTTTTTAAAGTAGTTGCCGTAATATTATCAAGATTTTCAAACAACAATCTACGAACATTTGAACCAATATCTGGTTGAAATGGTCTTTCATAGTAATTTGTAAGTATAAGATTTTTAATCGAATTGACAACAGCCATCGGTCCGATGGTTCTATTAATGTCTTTTCGAACTGGATGAATGGTAAAATTCAGATCCAAGTCTTTAAAATCTCTAACAATATCTGTGGTTACGGTTGCCATATTCTATTTATGAGTTAAGTCTGGTAAGTAATTTGTCGGAACCAATATATTCGTCCACTAGGTTAGTATCAAGCTGACCCATATTCGAGAATTCAGCTACCTCTGAAAAATCATTCAACACTTGAGCACTATTTCTAAAAAATTGAACATCGTGATTCTTTCTAGTAGTAATCAAATTACTTGCGGTGTCAATATGAGAAATAATTACGTTTACGGCCGCACCGGACAGAGTTGAATTGCCAGTCATGTCTATTGAATTATTCAGAGTAATAAAATCATTAATTAATATGGTGTTATTCGATTCCAATTGGTCATTCACAAACAAGCTGGTAAAACTACCTATTGCAGGTGAAGTATTTGCAATACCATCAGTTTGATATGTCAAATAAATCAAAAATTTACCATAACCTAAAGCACTTTGTCTATATGGAAACTGA
>Ga0208975_1000567_pt1 | contig 17307 bp, 30 predicted proteins | sample GreLakmeER78MSRF_FD_187700 | JGI IMG/M metagenome (GOLD analysis project Ga0208975, IMG submission 187700) | Freshwater lentic microbial communities from great Laurentian Lakes, MI, USA - Great Lakes metaG ER78MSRF (SPAdes) | ecosystem: Environmental > Aquatic > Freshwater > Lake | place: Great... | reverse complement strand
CGACTGGCAAACTGCGATGGTTGAACCATTTCGGTAGGGTTCCCATGCCGCCCCCTCATTCGGAGTCGGCGAGCTTGGCCTCGATGCGCTCGATCCATTTGTCGTTTTGCTTTGGTTTCTTTTTATTCTTCAATGGTTTGCGCTTTGGTTTGGATAGCCATGGGAATTTCGTTTCGTGCGCCTGTTCAAGGGTGACGAATCGATGGCCGTCCTTGCATACCCTGCGCCTGTATCCGTCGCGGGTGGCAATGACTCGGGTGTCGGTGCCACAGGTCGGGCAGGTCACGCGAGGAGTTGGCGGATCCGTGCGGCTGTCGTCTCCATAGGCGTGAGGAGTTCGAGGGCGCGCTCGAGCCGGTCACGGTCCCATTTGCCGATGTCGTCGCTCATCTTTCTCTCCCATACGGTGAACTTCTGGCTCAATCCCTCGATGGTGACGATGGCCTTGGTCTTGTCGTCCGGGTTGAGGGTTGGCTTTGCCTCGGCCAATGTGAGCCCGAGGTCTAGCTCGAGCTGTGCCTCGGTGTCGGCGCAGAACTCCATGCCCCACCGTGCCGTGCTGTAGTCCCTCGACTGGCTGAGCCACTTGGAGGCGGCCCGCTTGCACACGAGGATGTCGCGGTGGATGTTCGTCCACTCGGCAGGGGTGAGGGTGTCGGGTAGGTTCAGCGCATGGAGCGTGAACATGGTGGTGTCGATTAGTTTCATTTTGTGGTGATGTGGTTGCTGGCTTTGTATCTGGCGATGGCAGCCGCCTTGGCCGCCGTGAATGGATCCGTCGCTTTCTCTCTGAAGGTCTGGCGCGACTGGTTGGACTTACGGAACTTGGTGCAGTCGAATGTCTGGCTCTTACCGGATAGGAAATCCCTCACGCCGACGACATAATGAGAGACAAGTGCGCGTGTGACCTTTAACTCCCGCGCCACCTGCGCCTGGGACATCTTGCCGTTGAGCTGGTCGAGGCCGGCCGCGAAGGCGATCGCGTTGGCCATGACCGGCAGGTTGTTGGTCTCGAGGAGAAGCCCGACCACTTTGCCAAGGGTCAACGCCTGCTGTCGCACCTCGGCGGCTTGAAGCATGGCCATGACCTTGCGGGCCACGGCGGGCGTCGTGCCGAGTTCATCGGCGAGGATGTCCTCGGGTGCGTCGATGTCGAGGTCTGGCATATAGGCGGGTTCGCCGTCTCTTGCGGTAAAGGTGTTATTCATGTGAATTCCCGTAGTTAAATCCCGAGCGTTGGCGTGAGGCCTCGATCTTCCGTCGTTCGGGCGTCTTGGCCCAAAAGCGATCACAGGCGGCGGACATCTCCTCGAGCATGTTGGCGAGCCAGGCCTCGCGGAACTCCCGGAATCCTGCCACCTCTTGGACGATCTTGCCGTGTTTGCCGAATCGTGGCTTTTTGCGTTTGCTCATGGCCGTGCCGTCCTCCGGTTAAACTCGGCGATGAGCAGCGCGTCCGCCGTGGCGTGCGTGACCTTGAGGGTCGGGAAAAGCTCCTGCGCCCGGCGTTTCGACACATTCTTGTCGCCCTTGGTGAGACACCCCATTGCCTTCTGCCATGCTTGTGGGCGGATTCGCTCGTAGGGGACGCGCAGCGCGGTCAGAATCGCTTGAAGGCGTCCATACCCCTCGCCGAATGTAAAAGCCGATTTAACGCCCATCTGCGGACTGCTGTGAACCAACTCCAGCACCGCCCGAGGTTCTGCCAGCGAAATGGAGTCGCTGAGAAGGTCGATGAGGTCTCGGTCGGTCTCGGGCATTTTGTGCGCCCATGGGTCGCCGCCGAGGGTTGGGATGAATGCGATACCGCCGTTAATGCCGGGGTCGATGCCGATGTAGAGTTTCATTTTGTATTAGGTTGACTGTCAGAGATTCTTTCCGAAAAGGTCGCCGTGGCACCGTTCATTCGGACCGGCACGGCCCCGCCTCGCTCGCCGTCGCGGTTTTTGATGATGGTCAGGAATTGCTCCTCGGGCTGGCCTCCCACGAACCACACATGGTCCGAGTGGTGACCGATGGCGCGGGACTCGCGGAGCTTCGGCGGGTTGTCGTCGTTGAGCTGGGAAGCCGTCGCCACCGCGACATTGAGATGGAGTGCCAACGACTTGAGCCGCTTCGACACCTCCGAGACATGCTGCTCGCGGGTCTCGTTGGACCCGAGCGCCCGGAGGTGAATGAGTTGGATGTAATCCACCACGATCAAGTCCGCCTTGTCCTTCGCCACCAACTCCCTCGCCGCCCCATCGATCGCCTCCCACTCGGTCAGGTTGCTCTCGACCTCGAGCGGGTAGTGCGCCAGTTCTTGCGCGTAGGCCGTGAACTTGTCCGACATCCCCCGCGACTTCTCCCCTTCCCTGTTGCTCATGCGAAGAATCCCGACCGGAAACCCACACATCGCCGAGAGCATGCGCCCCACCACCTGAGTCGCCGGCATTTCGAGCGAGAAGACCGCCACGCGCTTGCCCGCCCGGAGAGCATGGAGCGCCATTTGCAAGAGCATGATCGACTTGCCGCCCGATGTCGGCGCGGCCACGGTCAGGAGTTCCCCACGCTTGAGGTGCGCCACGCGGTCCAGCGATCCGATCCCCGAGCCAAAGGTCTCCACCGGCTCGGTCTTCTCCAGGTCGGCGATCAACCCGTCGATGAGTTGTTTCATGCCCACGCGGGGCGTCTCTTGCATGGCCGCCGCGCCATTGAGCGCCTCCGCCACGGCAGCGATGTCGCCCTCCTGCCGGAGAAACGCCTCCTCCGCCTTGCGGATTGCGGCCAGCGCCGTGCGGTAACGCCTCGCATCCATCAACGCCCCGCGATGCCATGCCGCCGTCCCCGAGTCGCCTGTGGGCATGACATCGTGCAGGTCATTGAGTTCGTGAGCACCGCCCGCCGCGTCGAGTTGACCCGTGGCGTCGAGTTGCGCCATGATCGCCATGAAATCCGTCTTCACCCCGTCCTCGTGCAGCTTGCGGATCGTGCCGAGGATCAGTTTGTGCTTCTCGTAAAAAAACAAGTCGTCCGGCCAGCTCATCGCGTCCAGGTTCGAGAAATTCTGCATCAGGCACGAAATCGCCGCCCGTTCCGCCGGTTCGTTGAGAGGGATGGCCGCCTTAGGCATAGGAATGATTTTCTCCATTGCGTTCATAGGGACATGGGGGCTGGCGTGCTGCCGTAGGCAGACGCCTTATTTATCTTCTCTTCTCTAGTCCCGTTTTTGTCACGGTGAGGGCGTGACATTTTCGTGACAGCTTCGTGACCGCGTTGCTTCCACTTTCTTTGTGTCGCAAGTGCTCGCTCTTTAGCAGTTTGACTATTGTGTCGGTCGAAGTTCGTGAACTCGATTTTGTCGCCTTTGATGCGAATCCAGCCACAATTTGAGAGCGCTTCGTCGAAGTTGTCGACGCGTGTGATTTCACGAATGACACGCAGTGCTGTGACACTTGTCACGCCGTCACCGTGACAATTCCGTGACGCCCAAGCCCACACCTTCACGAGCTTCCCGACCACCGCATCCAGGTCTAATCCGGTGTGGTCAGCAATCGCCGCCACCTCGACCTTCTCGTGCAGGTGGTTCTCGACTTTGATCCATTCTCCGGCCATATTATTCTTGTCCTTCCATTGTAAAAAGTTCCTCTATTAAAACGCGAAAAGCTCGCTCTGCGGTGGCAGGCACGACTCCATTGCCGAGGAGTCGTAGTTCGTCGGTTCGATTGTCACAGGAGACTTGCAGTTCGGCATAACCCAGCCCACCGGCAGTCCCATCAGCGTCTCGACCCAGCGCGGGTTGAGCTTGCCTGCCACTTGACTCCCAAGCCGTGGCCACATCGCTCCTGTCCGATCCACTTGATAGCCTACATGGTTCTTGCACTCTGGCGTTGCCCACGACTCTTGGAGGCTCCCATCCGTGCTGGGGTTCGCCGGGGCGGCTTGGCCATGCTTGCCCTTGTCGTATTTGTCCCGATTCACTTCTCCGCGAATCGCGGGGTGATTGCTCAACGCAATTTGTCCGTGGTTGGCTTGATTCCCAATTTTCCCAGCTTCTTGCACCGTTGGTGTCGGCCAATGCTCCACAGCATCCGGCAACAAGCTCATTCTGTTTTTCTTGGCGTGAGCCTCTTTGCTGTATGCTCCTTTCCAATCTCGGCTTGTTGCTGTCGGCCAACACACTACCGTTCTCAGTTGTGCATACCGATCTCCACCCTGCTCTGATGTCGGAGAATTGTGGCAATCTGATGTCCGTGCTGTAGGCCAAGATAAAGACCCGCTTGCGTTGGTGCGGTGCGCCGACTTCAGCCGCCGAGAATATTCCCCACGAGCTTTTATAACCAATTTGTTCCAGTTCTCCAATGACTTCTCGGAGTCCGAGGCTAATGTGTCCTTCGACATTCTCAAAGAAGCATAGTCGAGGTCGAATAACTCGTATTGATCTGGCGATGTGTGGCCAGAGGTGGCGAGGATCTTCTGTGCCGAGTCGCTTCCCGGCGGCTGAAAATGGCTGGCAGGGATAACCGGCCACAAGGAGGCCCACTCGGTCACGAAAGTCCTCGCATGGGAAGGTCTTAATATCCGTCCAGAGAGGTGCTGGGTCCAAGAGTCCCGCTTCCATTTTTGCAACCAAGTTCGCGCAGGCGAAGCCTTCGATCTCGCCATAAGCGATGACGCGCAGATTTGGGATTGCTCGTTTAAGTCCGAGATGAATCCCGCCGTATCCGGCGCACCACTCGATAGCTGTAAATTCTTTGGTAGTATCCACATTATTTCTTTCCCTTCATGATGTTCTGATTCCGCTCGATGTATTTCCGCACGCGCTCCATGTCGGCCTCCGCCTCCGGCTGCTCGGCTAGTGAGTAGGTGTGCCGGTAGTTCGGCAGCGGCTCCAGGCGTTGAATGCGCGGCCCGATCGGGCAGTCGTTCAGACAAATGGAGAGGCGGAGGGAGAGGTCGTGGGTCATGGGTTAAATCCTGCGCGTATCAACGCCGCGCCCCGGTGGGTGAATCAGAACGGGATGTCGTCCGTCTCTTTGGCGGGCTTGGCCTTCGGCGCGGGGGCCGAGGATTTGGGTGAAACCCAGCGTTCGAGCGTGTTAAAGCGATGGCCGGCATCGGCACCCTCTTCCTCGCCAAGAACGACAGTGGCCGTCTTGCCAATGAAATGCTCGGGCTGCACATCGATGTCCTCCCCTGGGATCACGGCGAACCCGCAGGCTTCGCGCACTTGGTCAATCTTCCACCCCGCTTTTTCGGTGAATGTCAGGTGCTCATGGACTTCCGGCCCTTTGGCGCCCTCGCCGATCTCGACGCGGCAGATGAGTTTGATCATCGGGTTTCCGGCCTTGGATAGCTTCTCCATGGCGTTGACGATTTCGACTTTGTAGGTTCCCGGCTCCACGAAATAGACGGGTTTCGGTTCGGATTGCTTGTAGGTAGGCATATTATTTTTTGGATTTGATTTGGCGCAGGGTGTTTATCGGTGCCCCTGCTCGCACCGCTGACTCGTCCATCTCCACACCGGCATCGGCGCAGAATTGGCGAAATTTGTCGGCGCTCATCTTTCCGCCAAGGGCGAGGATGAGCGTCTCTTTGGAAACATTGGCAGAGGCCCGAGCGATGGCATCGGCCTCCACGAACTGACGCCCCGCGCCGGTCGTGACCTTCCAGCCGGGTATGTCGTCGCCAGCGGCGAGGCGTTCCTTCAGAGCATCGATGACCGGCTCGGCGATCTGCTTTTCCGCCAGCTTCCAGTTCGCGGCGAAAGCGCTCAACTCGACCGGATTGGCGAGGATTTGGTCGCGGATGTCGGAGAGCGCGAGGTCGGACTTGACCAAGGCCAGAGCTTCGGAGGATTGACGCACCAGAGCTCGGCACGAGTTGGCATGAGCACACCAGCCACAAAATTCATTAGGCGTCGGCTCCGCCAATCGGCTGCTGGCATTAGCGATCACCGCCGAAACGGTCGCCTCGGCTTGCTCCCGCGTGAATGTGTAGGTGCGGCGAAGGCGCTGATCGACATAAACGACATGAGCCGTCCACGAGTCCGCAAAATGCTCGTGCATACAGGCAAGGGCGTAGGCCGCGAGCTGCTGGCGGTAGTTCCGCACTTGGCCGGTCTTGATGTCCGCCACCCACTGAGCCCGAACGCATACCGCGTCCGCGGTGCCGGGTTTGGAAAGGCCAGGAACCTCCATGCCAAGATATTCTTCGCGGGTCTCGACATGGTAGCCACCCGACAGGGTGCGGAGTTCGTCCACGCCCCACCGAGCCACCGCTTGATCTTCAGCGGCAAGGCCGTCGTAGGTGGTGGGATCGTCAACCAAAAGCTCCCTGATGGCCCGATCTAGTAGAGTCCCACGCTCGGCTGCCGCGCTGGTGCCGGGTGCGCCCGTGAATAGAGCGCACTCGGCGAGCTTCGGCAGGGAACTCGGAGAGATTTCCTTGGCGATCATTTCCCGCCCTCCTTTAATTCTCCGCTATCTTCTTCAGCCTTTAATCTACTCTCTTCTTCAGCGTCTAAAATTGCAGCTTCTACTATTAAATCCTGCAGTGTTCTTTGAAAGTATCCCCCTGGCCCCTCACTGTATATCGACACTTCATAAATTCTAAGTAAACGGTCTAAATCTTTAGATACTCGAAATTGTCTTGGGTGTTTTCTTGCTCTCTTCTCCGTGCCCTCTGTGTCCTCTGTGGTTAAACCCTTCACGCCGCCACCTCCATTTGAGCCTTGGCTTTAGCGACAAGAGCGGCCGGCCGCGCCACGATTTGTGCGCGAAGTTTTTCGCTGGCATCGCGCCATGTCTGGCCCTCGGCGATGGATCCGTTGCTGACGAGGAAAAGGTTGACGACTTCCTCGTTGTCCTCCAGGACGGCCACCGACTCCCGGCCAATGATCTCCACGGCAGGCGCTGAGGTTTTGGGTGTAGGTTTTCCGAACACATGCGCTACGGATTCCCACTCCATCGGCAACTCCTCGGCGAGGCCCGAGCGGGTTTTCGCGTCGTAAGCCGCCGAGTGCGTGGTCAGAATGATGCGCTCTTTGCCCCCTACCCCCTTGGCTTTGCCACCCTCCTGAGAAACGGCTTTCGTTTTAAACCTAAAAAACCACAACTCGTCGGCCCACTCTTTAACCAGCGGCGCTGTTTTCTTTTCTAATTTGAGCTCGTAGCGGTCATACGCGGCGAGAATGTCTGGAGGTTCAACTTTTCTGACTATGCTGTGAGCAATAAAAACAACATGTTTCCCGCCATCAATCAGAGAATCTAAGAGGTTAAGAAAATGGCTGATTCTTTCTGCTAAAATTACATAACCTTTTCCATAGCCAAATTCTTCGAGGCTTTGTTTTTTTTGTTCGTAGCAAATGGCACTAGCCGCAAGACGCTCAGCCCAATCAATAGAATCAATAACAAAAGTGTTATATTCTTGGCTGTCTGAATACTTTTGAATGCAGGCAACTAACTCATTCCAAGGCTTGTTTGAATGATGCCCAAAAGGAATTGATTTATCCCGCTTTTCTATTTCGATTCGGTCAGCCCCAACATTGTTTGCCCCGCCCTCGATGTCGAGAAACAAGGGAGAGGGGAACTTGCTGGCGAAAGTCGTCTTGCCGACGCTTTCGACCCCGTAAATCACGACCCGCTGTGGCCGTTGTTGTTTTCCTTTAATTATTTTCATATCACTCTGGTTTGTTGCGCGTTGTTTGGTTTGCGCGCCCCCCGTCACCTGCCCTTTCGGGCGATGCTGAAATCAGTCGAAATCCTCGTCGTTGTCCCAATCGCTCCCGAACTCCTCGCGGCGGTAGTGACGCTCCTGGCGCCTGCGCTCCGTCATGCGCCCGTCACGGAAGCCGATTCGGTAGCAAGCCCACATCGAGCCGAAGGCGATGCTTGATAAAAGGACAGCCTCCCACGCGCTCATCGGGCGTCCTCCTCGGGAGGTTCTGGGAGGGGCTGCCAATTCAAGACCGGCACCAAAACGCGAGCCGCATTCGTGAACCGCCAGACGCCTGCATCTAAAAAACCGGTCGCCACATCGTCGTCGGCGGTGTGGATGACGACCTCGATGTCTTCATCCGGCATCTCCACCTTTGCGGGGGTCCAGCCGCTCATCGAACGACCTCCACCCGGCTCGGGACGCCGCCGAATTGTTGAGCAAACCGCTCCCGAGCCTCGAAGGCCGAAAACGACCAGAAATACTCCCCCACCCTGTGGCGTAAAAAATTCAGCCCCTCGCAGTGCCAGAGTCGCTTTTTCATCGGGCAAGCCTCCATGTGAGCGCGGCCAAAACCGCCATGGGTCCAAAAGTTTTCAAGGCGTCCCATAAGCCTTGAAGTAGCCACAGAAATTCTTGATGGCTCATGCGGCCCTCCGTTTGCGTGTTGGAACCGTGGTGCGGTTTGCCGTCGATGCGTTGCGGTAGCCCCACCAATCAAGAAATGATTGGCGGACGATGTGCCACCCTCCGCACCGGCCCCGTGGCATCGTAGCGGCGAACTCACCGCGCTTGATGTAGTCACGAATGGATCGGGAAGAAAAACCCGAGAGGCGCTTTGCCTCGTCAATATCTATGTAAACATCGGAGAGGTTCATTTCTTCGCCCTCCGTTTGTTATTCCGATCCACCATTTCGCGGACCGCTTGAACGATCACTTTGCTCAGTGTCGTGTCGTTTGCTTCAGCTTCCCGCTTGATCTCCTGCCAGAGATCAATCGGGAAACACACTCCCTGTTTTTTGTTGCTCGCTGTCATGCGGTGCACTTTTTTATTTAGGTGCACTTTTATCAATAAAAAAAGTCAATGGGGTGTTCTCCCCATACGAAGATTTCTATTGACATCCGCATGGGGACAAGGTTTGCGGGCGAAAATATTTTTTTTGGTGCACCGAATAAAAAAATATAGATTGCACAGGTGCACCTATTCGCTGACATTGTTTTCGTTGTGGGTCGGCACAAAAAAACAGACAGCGAAAAAGTAAAAAAACCGGGCGTCAGCTTGACCCCGGAGTGCCAAGATATTTTGTCCAAAATTATCCGTTACGAGTTTGAAGTGAACCAGACCGACATGGTTCCATCTCAAGCTATCCGTAAGTGCATGAGGCTCGCGTGGGACTACCACTACCGGGCAGCTTATGAAAGGCACCAATCGAAGGAACAGCCCCTCCCCCAGGGCGCGTCTGCGAATATTGTGCGCCCACAATGCGTGACCTCCGATGGTGGATTGTCAACTCACCAAACTGCAATCTCCCTTCAGGGTGGCAAGGCGAAATAATCGACCTGACCGACTAAGCCCTCCACCAAGCCCGCCAGTCCGCCTTGCGCGAAGGAACCGCGTAGGTCTTGAGAACCATCGCCGTCGAGGAATGCCCCATCTGGTGCGCCGTCTTGCTAGCATCTTGGCAGCGCCCGAGGTGGTAAGTGGCGAACGAATGGCGCAGAGCGTTCTCGGGCAGCATAGCCCACGGCACCACGCCCTCGTTGTTCAGCCGCTCAATCAGCGCCTCCCGCTCTCGATACAACCGGAGAGATTTTGCTGGCACAATCAGGCCGGATTTTCCCTTAAAAAAATCCTTCCGCTTCTTCATCGGCTCCGTGAAGTCCACGATGCGTTCCGGCAGGCCGCTTGATTGTTTCGAGACCTCCCGCCGAATCTCGATCTGGCCGGTCTTCGCATCGACATCCTCCCACCGCATCCGGTGGACTTCGATGGACCGCAGGCCCGCAAACGCACCCAGCAAAAACCAAGCGCGAAGCTCATTGCTCATCTCTGCATCTAGGATCGCCCGCAGTTCCTTCGCCGAGATCAGGGACCGCTTACTCTCAGCCTCCGGCGCCACGACGCGGCGAAATGGATTTCGGTCGAGGAGTTCCATATCGACGCACCACCGAAAGAACCCCGAGGCGTAACGATGCCACCCCGCCCGCGTGGTTGGAGCGCCTTGGATCTTCGCAAAGACCCGAGCCGCCTGCATCGGAGTGACTGCCGCCACCGCGCCAGGGAATGCCTCCAAAAGCTCGCCGCAAATCTTTTCTAATTTCTCCCTGTGCCGCTCCGAGCTGCCCGCCTTGCTCGCTATGTAATCCCGCACCGCCGACTTCATAGACATGCCCCTCGCCTGATCCTCCAAGAGCGAATCGGTCCCACCCTTCTGCAACTTCTCCAGCAACCCCGGCCCCGCCGCCCAAGCCTCCGCCTCGGTGCGATAAAACCGGCGAATCCTCGTGCCAAAGATTTTTTCGGGAATGGTGAGTTTCCAAGGGGTGCCGGGCCGCTGCGGGTATGGACTGACAATAAAGGCGCTCATAGTCTGTTGCCCAGACTTGTTGCCCGTGTTGCCCGAAATCGCAACTATTTTCTTCCACAAGCCGCCACATCCCTCCCGTTGTTTCAAAAAGCCAACCGCCCGCCAACCCGCTTAAAACCTAGCTCAAATCGTCGTAACTCCCTCTGCCGGCGGCGGGACTCGAACCCGCACGACCCTTTCGGATCAACGGATTTTAAGTCGGTTTTTTGGCTTTGTTTTTCAATGACTTGCGGGAGTGTTGCCCGCTGTTGCCCTGTTCTATCCAATAGGCCTGTAGAAATTCACATTGGCTCTCCGCCCATTGACCAAAATTTTAGCGACTTTCTTTTCGAGGATACCAGAGCGGACGCCTTTATCGGCGAGCTGGCGACCGGCTTCGCCTTTCAGCTTTGATAGCTCGGAAATTTCCATGTTGGTCATCCATCCCTCCTTTTTCAATTCGGAGGGGTCGCATGCGGCCGTGGACTGAAAGAAAGCCTCCCAGGCTTTTTCTACGGCAATATCCACGGTTGGTTTTTTTGTTTTTCGCACAAATTTACGCTGGTTGAGTTTTCGGTGTAGTATCCCCACGCGAAGCCAGCCGAGTGAGCCAAGGACTGGCGTCTGCCTGCGCTATACTCCATATCCAAATTGCAGATGGCTCCCAGACAGTATCCGGTCGGAGAGTCGATGCGTCGGCCACGCTCGATGCCTACTCGGTGCAAGTGCGCCATGATCACCTTGCCATATGTCTCCGCATGATCGCGGATGGCGCTGGTGCCGCAGCTAAAGCCGTGGACCATGGCGAGGTCTCCGAGGCGGTGGACGCCCTTGCTGTTATGGTATGGGTAGATTCTCGCTTTGAGCTTTTTGGCGCAGTCTCCGAGTTCGTTCAGCACGGTCTGCGCGGCGTGGGCGTGGACGGCGTTGGGGGATTCTGCCATGCGGTTCAAGCGGGCCTCGTGGTTTCCGAGCATTATGACATTCGGAGAAAATTCATAGAGGAACGAAATGCCTTCGCTGACATCTTGGGCGATGTTGCGAGCGCGGTCTTTGCTGTTCACATCGGAGGCGACGCCTCCGCGCATGGCCGCCAAGTCTATAAAATCGCCCAAATGAGCACGGAAGTCTGGGCGAAATTTCTTGGCAAAATCCAGCACAGCGCGGCGGCTGTCGGGGCAGATGAGTTCACCGTGGCTGCATCCGACGGCCATCCACTTTTTCCATTTTTTGATCGGCGTCATGGGAGGTCGGGAATCTCGTTGTCTTTGCGAAGTTCCCAAATGAAGCTGCGGATTTTTTCGAGGGTGTCCGGGCAGGCTTGGCAGTCGCGGCCTTCTTCGTCTCGCCAAGACTTAAATTCGCCGCTGCCATGTTTAAGGAAGGAGCGGATTTCTTGAAGGAGGTCGTCCAGTATTAAAATCGTGTCGATTCCCTTGACCGCGCAAATGTGCTCGGTCCGCTCTTCCGGCAGGTCAAACTCAAGTGTGGCTTTCATGCTTCCTCCTCCTCTTCTTCGTCCTCATCCTCGAGCGGCCAGAGGATTTCGTCTGCTTCGCGGACTAATGCGCGGGCCGCGTAGTCGTTCCCGAATTTGAAGTCCATATAGAATGTCTCGCCCTCGTCCTCCCATGAGACAATGCAGATGGCGACATCGAAATGCTCGGCGAGCAAGGCCCGCGCTTGCATCATGACGGCCTCGCGGTCTTTTGGCGGGGCTGGTTTTTTTGCCATATTAAAGCACCCGATTGAGGGCGGCGATTAGGGCGGCGTGGGCGGTTGGGGAGCAGTCGTCTTTGCGGCCGGGGGCGATGTCGGCGTGGCGCAGGATGTTGGCGAGGGGGATGTGGTGTTCGCGGAGGATGGGCAACAAGTATTCCACGGCGCTGAGGAGGGCGTCTTCGCTCAAGGGCGTTTGATAGGTGTCGCCTTCCCATGCTAGGCCGACGCTCCACGAGTTGGCGTCTTTGCGGCCTTGCCACGAGCTGACCCCGGCGTGCCAGGTTCTCTGGCTCGGCAGGGCGAGGACGGTTCGTTTGCCGTTTCTGGCGATGATGCAGTGGTAGCTGACTTTGCTCACGGGGTCGGAGCACCACGATACGCTGCCGGCGTAAGCGCCGGAGGTGTGGTGCAGGACGATGTGGGTCGGCTTGATCACTCGGCCGGCGGAGATGTTGGGGGTGCGCTTGTTCGTCTGCTGGTAGTATTTTGGCGCCGGATTGAGGATGCCGGAAGTTTTGGCGGGGGAGGTTTTGGCTGGCTTCGCGGGCTTCGACTCAGGCGCGGGCGCGGGGGACTGCGCCGGGCGTGGCAGCATGAAAAAGCGAGCGAGCAGGGAGATCATTTGTCCTTGAGAGCAGGCAGAGTTTTCTGGAACTCGCCGAATGCGTTCCAGAGGTCGCGGTTGTTGGCCTCGGAGTCGCTCAGGCGTGGCTCGAACCGGACCGTGGCGCGGATGTGGAGCGTTCCAGCCTCGCCGAGGCGGTCGCCGAAGGGAGGCATCGGGACGGCCACGCAGGAGGTCAGAAAACTAATCGTCAGAAAAACCCACGCGAGCATCACTGCGGTCGCGGCGACTTGTTTTGGGTTCATTTTCCTTTTCGGAAAATGTTGATCGTGCCGACGAGGCCGAGCCCGGCGGCGATAATCTGGTTTTGCATGTCTGGCTCGAGCTTCACGCCGAGAGCGACTGCGACGAGGATGAGGCCGCGCCAGGTGCTGTTTTCCGAAAGACGATCGAGGACAAAGTAGATTGCGTTCATCAGTTAGAGGGCAAGTGTCAAAGGTTCAACGGCGCTCGAGGCCACGGATGCGGCCTTCGTGGTCGGCGAGGAGGTTGTCGTGGCGCTTGTCCGTTTCGGCGTTGGCTTCCATGCGAATCAGGACGGCCTCGATTTTTTCAACGCGCCCGCTGAGTTTTTCGGATGCGCTTTCAAACTCACTGCGGGACACGAATTGGCTTTGCAAAAGAATCACCACGAGTATCCCGATGGGTGTTACCCACCGGGATGCCATGTCGAGGGCTTTGGCGAAGCTCTCGCTCATGAGTTCGCCTGGGCAATGAGATTCCCGACGATGGCCGTCGTGGCCACATTGGCGAGGCGCTCGGTGTTGAGTGCGTCGGTTTTCGCTTTGATCGCGGCGACATCGCTGTTTGCTGGCGCGGTGTAGGCCGAGGAGGCGAGGCGTGTGCTCACGGCGGCGTCCACGCGGGCCAGCTCGGTGGCGAGCTCGGAGCGGACAGCCGATGCGTTTGCGGCTGCTGTCGGAGCGGCAGTCGGGGCCGTGTAGCTTGCCGAGGCGAGGCGCGAGGAGACGGCTGCATCGATGCGGCCGAGTTCGGTGCCAAGTTCGGTGCGGACGGCACCGGCGACCGTGGAGGCGCTAGGCGCGGTTGTCGTCGGGATGCTGTCGATCTTCCCACCGACGCGCTCGAGGTCGGCACGGACGGCGGCGACGAGCGAGACTTCGGAGAGGTTCTGGTTGCCGATGGCTCCCACGATCGCGTTCAGCACGGCCTGCCCGTCAGCTTCGTTGAGGAGCGATCCTTCGACTGCTGTGGCGATTTGTGCGGTCGTTGGTGCGGCGCTGTATGCCGAGGACGCGAGGCGCGAGCTGGTGGCGACATCCACGCGAGCGAGTTCGGTGGCCAGTTCCGAGCGAACGGCTGTTGCCACGGTGGCAGCGCTTGGGGCGTTGCCTGCGCCGGAGATTGGCGCATCGATGCGGGCGAGTTCTGTGGCGAGTTCTACGCGGACTTCGTCGGCGATGGCGGCGGCTGTTGGGACGGTGGGTGCGTTAGTCAATGTCGTGACGGTCGCCAAGGTGCCGGATGGCGCGAGGCGGGAGCTGATAGCGGCATCAATGCGGGCTAATTCCACGGCCAGCTCGGTACGAATTGCGGCGGCGGTAAGGACTGCCGTGCCAGTGCCGGACCCTACGGGGACTCCGCTTGCCACACTGGAGGCGGCTGGGATGTATGCCGATCCCGTGAGTGCGCCGCTCGCGTAGCTCACGCCGTTGCGGACATCGGTGGCGGCTGGCATTGCGGCGTTTTGCGTGGCGTCGATGAGGGTCTTTGCGCCTGCGGTGTCGCAGAAGTTGAAGACGGCCACATTAGTTCCCATTTTTTTAAGGCGGATGCGTCCATTGACTGGGCTTTGTCCAAGTGTGCCAAATTCGATTTGCTCAACGATTGTAATCGATGATTGGCTCCCCACATTGCTGACGCCAACCGCTGCGGACAACCCAACAGAGCCACCACCAAAGCCGTTGCCGACTGCGCGGGTTACGGTGACTTGACCCGTGGCTTCGTTGTTGATGGCAGGTGCGGCAACGCCGCCGATGGCTTGGCCTACAACAGTTGTATTGCCTGATGAAATTGCTCTTACACCATAGGCACTACCTGTCCCGCCGCCTGTGACGAGTCCGGTGATTGTGCAACTTCCCGTTCCACCCACGCGAACACCCTCTCCTTGGGAGCCTACTCCGCCGGCTCCGCCAGTAACATTGCCCGAAATAATTAAAGTTGCTGTTCCTAAAAAAATCCCAACCGTAGCATTGACGGACGAAGACCCTGCTGTGACATGGCCTGTCACATTGATGGTGCCAGTGCCAGATGCATTGTTTAACCCGCATGCCAGACTTGCCGCACCCCCGGTAATGTTGCCGACGATCCACACATTTGTGCTGGGGTTAGCGGTAACGCAGTTCGTGCTGCTAACGGAGCCGCCAAATATGTTTGCCGTGAGCGTAATTCCGTCCGAGAGCGTGAATCCTCCGCCTCCTGTTGCTCCCCCTGTGGTGTCGTTGCGAAGCTGTCCCGTGCCGCCGAGGTCAAGCGACACATTGACCGTGATGGCGAATGAGTTTGCCATGAGGACATCGCCGCTGGCGAATGTGACGGCGGCGGCTGTGCCGCTGGGCGTGGTTGCCCAGACATTGGAGGCGTTGATGTTTCCAGCGAGGCGGGCGTAGTAGGTGGCCATGGCTTAGAGTCCTTTCGCTTGGATGTAGGCTTGGATCGCTGCTTGGATCGCGCCCACGGACTGCTGAGTCGCTGCGTCCGATCCGGCGAGTGTGCCGAGGCAGATGCCGATGGCGGACTCGTCAGCGGTGATGACCTCTCCGTTTTCAATGCGGGTCGGGACGAGGCGCATGGCGACATTTGCGTCACTGGAGCCATCGCCGTTGTATTTGCCTGTGATGGCAAGGTTGAGCGAATATTTCGGGTATTGTTTGCCGTCGATTTCGATGGGGTTGGTAGCGTTCATGGTGTTTGGATTTTTTTAGGTTAGCTGTAGGAAAGATTGGTTTTGTTTGACCACGCGCCGGTGGCGCTGGCTTCGGTGGAGGTTGTGCCTGCGGTGTTGAAGATGGTGCGGGAGATTTCCCAGGCTGCGCTGTCGTAGACGCTGCCGGTGTTGGGAAAGTCCGAGTAAAGGAGGAAGCCGAGGTAGGTGGTGGTGCCGTCGCTCGAAATATCGAAGGCCCAGACGCGGTCGGGGGCGTCTTTGGTTCCGGCGAGTTTGTATATTTCGCCTGTCGCAGGATTGCGGCTGAAAAGACGGCGGTCGGCGTGGTTGATGGCGATCTCGCCGAGGGCGAGAGTTGGCGGAATTGCTCCGCTCTGGACCGACTTTTTCGGAATGATGGTTGGATTTGGCATTGGCCTTTTTTATTCAGCGGAGATTTTTAACTCCCCCGCTTGGCGAGGCGGCATGGGCCGCCCCGCCGGGGAGTGGTTGCGGTTAGTAGGTGCCGCCGTCGATGCTGGCCTCGAGGCTGTCCAGGCGAGCGTCGAGCGCGTCGTCTGCACTGGCGCGGGCTGTTGCCTCTGCCGTGATGTTGGTCTGTAGGCTGGTGTCAGCACTCGCTCTCGTGCTGGCCTCGCTTGTGATATTTGACTGAAGTGTCGAGTCTCCGCTGGCTCTCGAGCTAGCCTCAGCCGTGATATTTGACTGAAGAGTCGTGTCGGCTGCTGCTCTGGCAGTCTCTTCCGAGTTGATGTCGGCCTCTGCTGCTGTGACGCGGGTGGCGAGGGCTGTCGCGGCGGACTCAACGGTGTCGATGCGGCCACCGAGGGCTGTGTCGGCGCTGGTGCGGTTGCTGACTTCGGCTGCGAGGGCTGCGTTGTTGCTGGTCACATAACCGGCGAAGGCTGTGTCGTTCGTGGCATCAACCGAGTTGATGAGAGTGACGATCTCGGCGAATGTGTCGGAGTTTGCGCCTGCTGCGGAGAGGATCGCGTCGATACGGCCTTTTTCAGTCGTGATCTTGCCGTCGAGGGTCGTGTCTGCGCTGGAGCGAGCGGAGGCTTCTGAGCTGATCGCTGCGGCGCGGTCGCTGATCTCAGTTGCGAGGTTTGCGGCTACGACGCCTTCTGCGGCCTGAGCGCGGCTGATCTCGGAATTGAGGCTGCTGGTGAGGGTCGAGTCGCCTGAGCTGCGAAGCGCGGCCTCGGCTGCGACTGCATCGCTAACGAAGGTCTTCTTTGCGAAGATGTGCTCGCCGCCGATTGGCAGGACGCCTTCGGCTGTGCCGATGAAAAAGGATTTGTTTGTGGAGTCGAAGGCTACTTCCCCGACTTGAAGCGAGACCGGAGAACCGGAGCCGCGTTTGATTTTGATGATGGGATTAGGCATGCTAATTAGTGGTGGTGGTTGGTTGGCTGTTCGTGGGTGGGTGATTGTCAAAAATTACCGGCATCGATGACGGGGATCATCAGGGCGTAGCTGCTCGCGGAGGGCGACCAGCGGTAGGGCATTCCCTCGTCCATCGCCATGTAGAGGCGGTCGGATTTTCCGACGCTGGGGAAATTGGATCGCGTGGGATACTCGACGACGATGCCTGGCAGCGTGAGGTCGAACGAGGAGAGGTCGAGCGTTTGGGTTAGGTTGCTCTCGGTGATCGTTGTCATTAGTAAGCGAGAGTCTCCCGGTTGAGCCACGATCCGGTGGCGGTGGCGGTGGCGAGGATTTGGCCTGCGGCGTTGAGGGTGCTGCGCTTGACGGTCCAGGTGGTGGCGGTCTCGGGTAGGGCTGGC
>Ga0208975_1000566_pt1 | contig 17350 bp, 23 predicted proteins | sample GreLakmeER78MSRF_FD_187700 | JGI IMG/M metagenome (GOLD analysis project Ga0208975, IMG submission 187700) | Freshwater lentic microbial communities from great Laurentian Lakes, MI, USA - Great Lakes metaG ER78MSRF (SPAdes) | ecosystem: Environmental > Aquatic > Freshwater > Lake | place: Great... | reverse complement strand
GAGGTATCGTTCCATTTGTAGCTAATCTTTCTGCAAAAAGTAGTTCGGCATTCAAAGCAACGGCATTTAGTGGAGAGAATTATGGAGATGCTATTTTAAAACACAAGCAGGGTTCAACTGTTCTATTTAATGCTGTTATAGTGCCTTTTGAGGGCATGGATGAGGATTTAGATGATGGATTCTATAAAGTTCAACTAAGTGCTGAATGTGGATTGAATTATTTAAAATCTATTCCATTTGTTCCAACATCAACAAGAAAAACGTTATTAAATATCATTGATGTTTGCATTACTAATCTTCCTTATATCGATTCCTTTGGTTATTATGTAGTAGAGAATACAACAACAAATGATGGTAGTGCAACGAGTTTAAATTACTTTGATACATTTATTGATGATAGACAGTTCACGGACATGAACTGTTATGATGTAATAAAAGCAATCATTCAAGAATACGGTCAGTTTGTTTTTGCTGATGGTCGTTGGAACATATTTAACATTGCAAATATATCTTTAGAAAACAGCACGTACCGTATTTATGATGCAAGTGTAGCCTTAACAAGTAGCGGAACATACACAAGACCAACAAAGACAATAAGAAGGCTTGCAGGTGGTCAATTCGGAAGAATGTTTAGCCAACAATCCGTTAAAATAGAGAAAAAAGCAAGTCCAAAAAGAGCATTAAACGCAAACAGTGATTTTACAACAGATACCGATTGGACTTACGTAAATTTGGCAAGTATTTTATTTGAAATTACGGGAGGTAAGTTATCTAATAAAGGGAATACATATTTTACCTATGAAGGTGCAACAGCAGATACATCTTACGTTCAAAGCCCTGCATCTGTTTTTTATCCATTTAAATCTATATTTGATTTATCAGAAAAGCAAGTTTTAAAAATATCCTTAAAGTCTTCTAAAGGGGCATATTTAAAAAATTTAAGGCTTCAAATATTGGCATCTCAAAATAATGTACTTGGTTCGGGGCAACATGTATTTTATTTAACAAATGAAAAAACATGGTATAGGGCAGAAACGGGGATAAATACTCCTTTTTATTATCAGGAATTTGAAGCAGACAAAGAAAAAGTTATTGAAATACCTCAATTACCTTATTTGAGCGGCTCTTATAGTCCACTTTTGCCAAATATAATTCCAGATTTTGGCGAATTTATACCTTATCCTTATGGGCAACCTGCAACTAATGTGCCTTTTTATATTTACGTTCGGGTATTTATGCCAGAAAGAACATTTAACACATATTCAGGAATTGCAACAACAACGGCAGATTTCACAGCTTTAATAGACTATATTAATATAAATGTCAATGATATAGGTTCGGAGATAACAGACGGCTTTGTAAAGAAATATGGACTTGAAGAAAAGAAAGACCGAGATTTAAATTTTACGGTTAAATTAGGCGTTGGTTATCCAAGTTATCCAATCGGGTATGATGCATTATTTAGGAACGATTCTACAACAACACAAATAAGCCTATTTAATGGAGTTTCAATTGAAGAACATATTGCAAACTCTTATTTATCTGTATTAGGTGCAAGGCAAAAGTTTTATTCGGGAACGGTTCAAGGGGATTTGGAATTTAGTGACTTGGTTTCTATTGATTCAGTAAAATATCGCATTCATAATTTAACTCAAAACTTTAGAACAAGACAACATACAATAAAAGCCATTTCTTTGACCGTTGGGGCTGATACGGTTGAAACTTTGCCTATTACTCCTTTTGATATTGTAATAGACCAAGAAAGCCTACAAAGAAGCATTACAGAGGAACTTAAAAAGAAGTATGGAGATACTTTAGGAATGAAGTTTGTCGATAAAAACTTTGAAGTCGGCATTTTGGCAGATGGGCAAAAGTCTTTGAAACTAAGAGAAGATTTAAGAATTGATAAACTTTATACAAGCGAAGCATATTTAAGAACTGCATTAGATGGGAGCATTAAAGACGTTGCAACAAATACGGCAGGGAACTACATTTTAACCAAGCCTGCAAGAACTGGTACTTATGCTTTATTAGATGACTTTGATACTCTTAGTTGGTTGTTAAATGGAAATGCGTTAGCATCCTCTAAAAAGTTAGGGTCAACCACAAACCAAGACTGGACAATTGTACATTCTAATGCTACTGTCGCAACCGTTAAGGCTGCTTCGGTTGATTATGTGGTAGATATTAACACTACGGGTAATGTAACCTTGCAAAAGGGCAATCCAAGAATAAGGCTAAGAGATACGGGAGCAGGAGGGCATACTGGAGGGTTTGACTTTCACGTTAATGGTGATGAATTTATCATAGATGACAACACACACTCCAGAAATATTCTTAGGAACTACCTTAATTCTAGCGTTCACACAACTGATTTTGATGCAGAGGTATTCGGGTTCAAGAACGGTGGAACGACTTTTGCAACAGTAAATTCTAGTGGATTAACGCTAGGCACAATTTCTGCTGAAAGCACTGATGTTGACAAGTTCTTAGTGAGCAATGCAGGGGTGGTTAAGTTTAGGACAGGAACTCAGTTATTAAGTGATATAGGGGCATTTGCTAGTCCAACTGGTTTAACAACAAATACTATACCCAAGTGGAATGGTAGTGCGTTTGCTAATTCGCAGATATTTGATAATGGTACTAATGTGGGAATAGGTACGGCAATCCCTATATCTAAATTAGATGTAAATATATCTGCAAGGACAACGACATATTCTGCCGCAAACCAAACAACTTGGTCTGATGTTCATATTTGGAATCCAACTGCTGCTCTTTCCGCATCTACTGGCATAGCTTTTCAAATGGGAACTGATTATAATAATAATGCAGCAGGAGGAATTGCAGTTGTTAAAAGTGGAGCAGCAAGCGATAACGGTGCAGACATGGTCTTTATAACTAGACCACAATCTGCTGTATCTGCCGAAAGGATGCGAATTACATTAGATGGAAATGTAGCAATAGGCACAACAACAGCAAATGATAAACTTAGTATTGGTAATAATTCATCAATAGGTTTAAATGCAACATCAAGTAGCCATACTACGAGATTAAATTGGAGGTACGATGGAATTACTTACGCTTGGATAGAGAGAGTAAATGCAGATGGTGCAATGGCTTTTGGTGTACAATCTTCTGAAAGGGCTAGAATAGACGGAAGTGGAAATTTTGGGATAGGAACTGTAAATCCGACATATAAATTAGACGTAACAGGCACAGGGCATTTCACAGGGGCAGTAACTTTTGATTCTGTTCCAAGTTCTTTAGTAGATGCTACAAGTTCAAATCATTTAGTAAGATATAGTCAATGGATAGCTTCGGCATCAATTAAGTATTTGCCAACTGCGGTTAAAACAGTTGCTTTAACTAATATAACACTAAGTGGAACTCAAACAATTAACGGAGTTGCTTTAGTTGCTTCGGATAGGTGTTTAGTAATCGGACAAACAACAGTTGCAAATAATGGCATTTATGATGTTTCTGCAAGTGGATGGACAAGAGCAACTGATTCTGATGCTGATTCAGAGATAAGAGGATATATTGTAAGTGTATCAAATGGCACTTATGCAGGGTATAAATATATCAACACGAATACAAGTGCAATAACTGTTGGAAGTACTTCGATAACTTATTCAGAGTTTAGTAATACCGTAGAATCCGACCCGATATTTACAACTTGGAGAGATACTTCAAGAACGGCTAATACTTTCTTTGCTGCTCCAAATGGTTCTAGTGGTGCAGCTACATTTAGAGCGATTGTTGCAGCAGATATACCGACTTTAAACCAATCAACAACAGGTTCGGCAGCGACTTTGACAACTGAAAGAGAAATAGCGATTACAGGAGATGCAACTTGGTCGGTTAGTTTCAATGGAAGTGCAGGCGTAACAAGTGCAATTACTTTGGCAACAGTTAATTCTAATGTAGGAACATGGAACAATGTGACCGTAAATGGTAAGGGGTTAGTTACGGCAGGAAGTAACGTATCATATTTAACGGCAAATCAAACGACTACTTTTACAGGCGATGCAACAGGAAGCGGAACAACGGCGGTAACACTAACACTCGCAACAGTAGCAACGGCAGGAACATATCGAAGCGTTACGGTTAATGCAAAAGGACTTGTAACCGCAGGAACTAATCCAACAACTATATCGGGTTATGGAATAACGGATTACGATAGCCTTTGGGACACAAGATTAGCAACTAAGACAACATCAAATTTAACGGAAGGTTCAAACCTTTACTACACAAATGCAAGGGGCATAGGTTCTGTTTTAACAGGATATACAAGCGGTGCAGGAACAGTCTCAGCAACGGACACTATTTTACAAGCTATTCAAAAGCTGAATGGGAATATTGGGGCTTTTTCGGGAACGTATATAAATTTAACAACCAACGTAACGGGCATTCTCCCAATCGCCAACGGTGGAACAGGGTCAACTACTCAAAATTTTGTGGATTTGGCTACTACACAAACATCAATTGGGGGTACTAAGACTTTTACTGCTACGCTTAACGCTTTAAATTTATATTCTACGGGAGGTATTATCAATTCGGGAGGTTCTTCGGGGCTTACTTTAAATTCGGGAACATTAGGGGCAACTGTTAGTGGATATACTAACTATACCTCTGCTCAAAGTGGTACATCAATATACTATGACTACCGCCCGTACATACACATAGCCCACTCATTCATATACAGACGAGGGTATATGAAGTTAACGGGTGCGAACACGGGGAATCCCGCAAGTGATGATTTAACCGCACCAACTGAAAGACTTCACGTTGATGGTAATATCCGTTATTCTGGAACTTTGAAACCTGCAAATGCAACTCCAAGTATAGGACAGTTCTTAAAAGCTGATTCTACATCTACTAATACATGGGCAACAATAACAACTTCCGATATAAGTAATTTAAGCTCTTATACAGGATTTGATGCTAGGTATTTTACAGAAACAGAATCAGACGCAAGATTTCAACCACTTGATGCAGACTTAACGGCAATCGCAGCGTTGGCAGGCACAAGTGGATTTTTAAAGAAAACGGCAGCAAATACTTGGTCTTTAGATACTGCAACCTATTTAAGCGCAAATCAAACTATAACACTTAGCGGAATTGTAACAGGAAGCGGAACTACTTCAATTACAACTGCAATTGCTGATTCTGCTTTAAGTATTGCAAAAACAAGCGGATTGCAAACGGCTTTAGATGCAAAGATGCCATTAGTAACAGGAACAATAGGTCAAGTGTTTGCCTATGATGGCTCGAATTATAATTTCATGAACCTAGACCATAAGCCTTTAAAGTTAAATATCAATGAAATAGCAGTAGGAAATGACTTTGGGTTGCTGGAGAGTAGGAGCGAGTTTACTTATAATCGTGGGATTTTAAAAATTTCCAACAAAACAGATGCTACTAAATATGTGAATTTTGGAATGATAAGCCCAACAGGAACGGATGCTTTGGTTCAAGTTCTTGGAGGGGGAAATTTAAATCTTTTAGCAACAAATGTTTATTTAAATTCTTTAGGAGGAAGTGCCATAGATGAACGAGCTTTGGTTGTTGATAGAAACGGGAAAATAAGTGCAAAGGTTATATCTGGTGGAGGCGTTGTAACAACTCCAACATTAACTCAATATCAAATCGGTATTGGAAATTCAGTCAATCAGCTAGATGGTAGTCCTAACTTTGTGTATAATAATGGTTCACTGGTGTTAACTAATACTGCATCATCAAACACTAATGTTATACGTATAAATGGGTCTGACGGGTACGATAAAAATATATTCTTTGCGGAGGTTGGCTTAACAGATAATGGTGGGTTTTTTGGTTATCGTGCAGGGGTTAATGGAAATAACGACCCTACGATGTTGGTAATGCAAACCGTTGATGATGGTGTGATTATGGGTGGCATTTCAATACACAGACAGAATGGTCATGTTTATATAGGAGCTAACCCTAATTCTAAATTATACAGCAGTACAGAATTAGCCACTAATAAATTATTTGTAGACGGTAACGCAAGGATTGGTGGTAGCACAATTACACTATCAGGGACTGTGTTTAAATTAAGCTTAAGCGATGCCATTTCTGGCGCAAGCCCTGCGAATGGAGATAAATACATCTTGACGTTTGATAGTTCAAAAAGTGCTTTTGTTCTTCAAAAGATAAACACATATAGCAATGGAGGAAGAACGTATTTAATATTATAATAAATAAAGAAAATGGCAGTAAGAATTAGAAGCAAGCTAAATGAAGCAAATGACTATGCTATCAATGCCCAACCCTATGAAGGTGGCATACTTTCCGCAATCGAAGTCCCTCCAAGTTCGGGGGTTTGGTGTCCAATTGTGGTTTATGATGATGCGGTTTCGATTGGAACTGACAAATTAGAGGTTCAAACTCCAAAAGTTGTTTCTGATTTGTTTTGGGCTTATGATGGTGTTTTTGTAGCAGACACAAGAATTAATCCTACAACAACGGGAGCAGGGGCGATTCCCGTACTTTCACTTGCAGCAAGTGAAACAACAAGGGACTATACTACTGCAAATTCAACAAGTAGTACAGCAACGTATAAAATAGCCCTAGTAAACCCAAATAACTACAAAGTGCAATTCTGTACAAATGTAGAAGGCACAGGCGGAACACTTGGAGGAACTACAGGTGGATTTCCAGCAAATGATACGACTGCATGGGTTAATATTGAGCCAACAGGCGGATTCTATTTAGTTCGTTCTTTGTGTAGTGATAGCGACGACCAAACTATTTATATGAGATACGAAAGAAGCGGAGTTGCTTATTCTGACGAATATAGACTTGCTCCAAACTTTCCAAAATTGCCTCCTTATAGCAATACGGGAGGAATTCCAACAGGCACAGGGAATGCAGTTGCTGCTTTAAATGGAGTTCCTTTATTAGCTCATGTTTGGGGAATGTTTGGGAATGACAATCCAACATTATTTAAACAAGGCACATATCAAGATGATTTGTGTGCAATTGAAGAAGCTGCAAGAGATTTAGGCGATGAATATTTAAAAGTATTGCCTTTTTACGCTACACAGAATGCTGTTCCAAAAGAATACAGCGTATCTAGGTGGGTTTCAGGAACAGATACACAAACAAAAAGAGTAGTATATTTAAATTACAATTTCCTACTCACTAAAGAAGTAATGCGAAGTTATATTGAATATGCAATACAGGCAGGTATTCAAGGATTTATGATGTTAAACTATGCTAATGATGGTTATTTGAGTTTATTTAGACGTATTTTTAGAGATTCAGACATTGACAAAAGAGGATTAAAAATTTGTTATAGCTTAAATTTTGGGGGTGAAGGTCGTGATACTTACGATAGTGATTTGGCAAATGACACATGGAATAATGGTACAGCATATAGAGATACAGTTTATCAATTTGCGCTAGATATAAAACAGTCTTGGTATGCAAAAGCAAGAAAAAACGGTGTTCAAGTTCCGATAATTCACGCTTTAATTTCAAGTAATGGAACTATGGCAACAGACAAGGCTAGTGCATGGGTAGATTTGCAAAGAATAAAAGCAAGAGTTTTATTCAATACAGGGTCACCATTAGGGGAAACTTTTAATGTTTTAATGACATCAGGACCAGATATATCAGTCGGCAATGCTGACGATACTGGGGAAGTTTGGAACGCAAAAACAAGTTACTATTTACAACCAAGTTATTCTGATGGGTTTTCTGCTTCGGGAACAATATTAGATTCTTTTATGGGTGCGACAAATGTTGCTGCATCAAATAAAGTTCCAATGATTTCGTGGGGATACAACTCTAATCCTAGATGGTATTTCCAAAATCAAGAATCTGTAAGTTCTTTCCCTTATGCAGAGCAAGTTCTCTCTTATATGCCTACATTAATTAATAAATTAAAAACACATATGAATGACACTCCAAAAGATTTAAGACTTGCGTTATGCGGTCAAGTTGGTGAATTTGCAGAGCAAGGAAGAGATTTATTCCCAAATAAAGACGGAGATAGAGATATGTTGAATATATTTAAAGCTGCATTTAATCCTAGTTACGTTATTCCAACATAATAATTTTTAAACCAATGTTAAAAACAAGCGAAATAGAAAAGATATTTGGAAGGTCTGGAGATGATAGAAATTTAGTAACAGTTCCAATGCCTTATCCAAGAAAAATTGCATGGGATTTAAAGGTAATTACTAATCGGATGCAATGCCATAAATTAGTTGCTCCAATATTTGAAAAGATTCATACTGAAATATTATCACATTACGGACTTGTAGAAATTCAAAAGCTTGAAATTGATATTTTTGGAGGTTGTTACAACTTTCGTAAAATGAGAGGGGGTAACGATTGGAGCAGACATAGTTGGGGTATAGCGGAAGATTTAAACCCTAGTAAGAACGATTTAAGAATGAATGCAAGTAAGGCTCAATTTGCCCAAAAAGAGTACATTCCAATGGTGCAGATTTATTATAAAAATGGATTTGTAAATCAAGGAGTAGAAAAGGGGTTTGATTTCATGCACTTCGAGTTTCAAGAATTTGCAGAAAAATAACAAAACTATTAACATTATTTACAAAACTTCATATATTTGCTAACTAAAATTATAACTTAAAAATAATTATATGACTATAGGACAATTCTTAACTGCAAGTTATTACGCTGAAATTGTAATGGGTTCAAAACAATTAAAGTTTTCTACACTTAGAAAATTACATGATTTATCTAAATTAAGGCAAGATTTGTTAAAAAAGTATCAAGAAATTGAAACGTTGGGAAAAGAAAAGGAGATTCAAGAAAGCGAAATAACAGATAACCAAAACGAGTTTTTAGCGGAAGAATATACCGAAAGTTTTAATCCAATATACGCAAATACAATAGATAATTTGGAAAGCGAAGAATTGCCATTTAATGACAAAACGGTCAATATTATGGATTGCTTATTTATTATGTTAGGAAATAATTTAATTAAAGAACCGTGAACCAAGTAAGCCAAGATATTTATGATTACAAAAGAAACCTAAAAATAAAAGAAGGTGAATGGGTTAATATTATATCTTATCATGGCGATGTTGTAATAGTAGAAAAGAAGAATTTAGAACGGGTATCTGTTCAAAAAAAATACATAAAATGAAGCAACAACTAATAGAAGTTTGGATAGTAAATATTCTTGTTTTTACGGGAATGCGAGCCATTGCACCTGAGCAGTTAACATACGGATTTATTGGGGTCATGGGGCAATTTATTGTTATTTTGGCTCATCATAGCTACTATGCAAGCCAAAAGAAAGTAAGAGAGGTTAATTACTCATTTTACTTAGTAACTCCTTTGTTAGCTTTCTTTTTAGGATTGCTAATTGCACCAAAATTAGGAGAGAAATTTACAATTTTTCATGCTGATATTTGGGCTTTGATTTTGGGGGGTTGTGCTGAATATACAAGCGAATTTTTAAACATTGCAGTTAAGACAATTAAAAGTATAATTCCATTTTTATTAAACAAATTAGCTGGCAAAAATGATGAAAAAAAGCAGTAAAGATATGACAAAATTTCAAGAGATAAAGGAACTATTAATTAGGCTTGCATTGCCTTTTATTTTGATTGTATTAGGGTTTATGGTTGCTCCTTTAATAGCAAGTCATCAAAAAAGCCAAGCAGACCTAGAAAACAAGCGGTTAAAGGAATTACTTAGCAATTCCGTTAAATTACTTTTAGTTGGCAAAGATTCAACGCAAAGAGATATTTTAAAAAGGGAAATATTAAATAAAAGATAAATGTCGGTTTCAAACTTTTTTTGGGCTATTTTTTTCATCTCTAATATTTTGTATATTATTAATTTTGTCATAAGTTTAAGAAAAAAATATTGTAACAAAAATAAAGATGATAAAAATATTTAAATGGGCAATCGGTGGCAAAATTCAAACTATAATTAGCATTGCAGTTGCTTTGCTTGTTTTAGGAACTCCTGTATATTTATATGCAACTTACAAGAACGCAATAAATGACGCTAAACGATTTAAATTTGAACGTGACGAGTTAGTTATTGAATCAACGGAATTAATCGCTTACAATCGAGATTTGGCACTAAAGATAGACTCTTTAAAATATATCTTTAAGCAGGATTTATTAATGCGTCAAAAACAGATAGAAGAAATACAAAAGACAATAATAAAGCAGAATAGTATTTTAAAAGAAAAAAATACTTTGATTGATGAATTAAAGCAAGGCATTAAATGCAAGAATATATTTGGAAAAATTGTTGATTGTTGATTTTTTTATTTTTAAGGTTGAATAAAATTTAGAAAAGGGATTATTAGTCCCTTTTTCTTTTTACTTCCCTCTTTTTATTTGTATATGTTCAAACGATTGCATTCCAAAGTACTTTCTTTTTAGCTTCCTTATTTCTTTTAAAGCCGTTTCCGTTTCGCTATGCCAATATTTCGACTGAGCAACGCTGTTAAGGTTAAACCTTTTATTACCTAAAATTAGTAACATTGAATTTACTTTTTTTAGTTTTTCTTCCAGAATGTTATATTTTTCTATGTATTCGTTTTTAGTCATTGTTATAATTTAAAATCATTTAATAATCTATCCCATTTAACTTGAAATTGTTCCTGCTGATATTCCGACATTTCCCCGACTTTCATCATTATTGCAAAAATTGTTTCGAGCCAAATACTCAAATCGTGTAATTGGTCAACTTCCTTTTCGCAATCAAAATCTAAACTTAAAACCTTTAAATTTTCTTCCAAAAAATTCTTTGCTATAACTTTGTGCTTATGCTTAAAAATCGGAATGCAATCATCAATATTATTTACAGTCGTTAAAGCCATTACTGATAGCAATAACAATTTAAATGCCTTATCTTTTTTGGTCATGTTTTATACTAAAAATGTAATTTCTCCACTTTTTAAAGCCTTTTTTTAGCTTGCGTTGGTCGTTGGCTTTAATTTCTTTGATCCTAAGCCATAAATCTTCATTAAGTCTAAATGTTATTATTTCTTCATTCATTTTTGTAATTGTTTAAAAAGTGTTCCAGAATCTAAAAGGGCATGAAATTTTTCAGATAGCCAACGGTCTGCTTCTGTTGCGTCTAATAGGTGGTTAAAATTATGCCCTTTGTTAATCTTTTTTTCTGCATTAATGTAAACTTCTATCTTGTTTTGTAAAGATGTAATGTGATTTAAAGTGTTGATTGAACTTAGCACAAAGTCACCTTCACAAATTCTTTTAATCGTGTTTTTATAAAACTCCCGATGGTTTTCGAGAGTTTCTATTTCTGCTTTTTCTCTGTTATATTGCATTAAAATATTAGGTTTAATAATTTTGCCGACAATGACCAGAATCCGTAGACTGCACAAAAAAAAGTTAAAAAAAAGACTATTAAAAGGGCGAAGAAAGTGATATCTGACATTTCCTCATGTTTAGGTTTTAGCATAGCTGTAATTATTTAGGGGTTAAAATTCTTTTTTAATATATTCTGATATTTTTCTTACGGCTGGCTCAGCAGTCAATACTTCGCCTTCTTCATCTACCATATTAAATTTGGAGTATCTTGCTAATTTATCTTTCATTAGTTCCTCATGTGCTTTTAATTCGCTCTTAATACTGCACCAGGTTTGGTCATGGTCAAATGAATAAGTCGATTTGCTTGCAATGCTCATTTTAACACCAAAAGAAGAATTATTGCCTTTTAATATTTCATTTTTTGCCCCTTCCTTGATTTTATCTAAAGTTTCATCAATCATAAATTGAATTTTAGAAAGGAAAGAATAAGCCATTTCAGGCGAACCAGAATCAAGGATTTCTTTTGCTTGCTCATTGGCAAGGTTAATAATTTCCCCCTTACTTAAATTAGTAAGGGGTTGCATATCGTTATAAATTTTTAAATTGTTCATTTTGTAATTTGGTTAATTCGAATTTTAATAATGCGTCTTTTGTTGCTTTGCCTTCTGAAATTGCTATTAGTGCTTTTTCAAATCTGTCATCACTAATTGTAGGCTTTTTTGCGACTTGCTCTCCTGCTGCGTCTAAATCTTTGTCAGTAACAATTCCAAGCATAGAACTTAAAGCATATCGTCTTAAATAAGTAATTGCAGAACCTAACACTTGGAAATCGTTCATTCCTTTTAAGGAAACATTTTGAGGTATATTGGCAATACTTTCAATCATTTCGCCAGATTCAAAATGAATCAAAATAGTTTTTAATGTATCTCCTTCAATTGGTTGAGAATAACCTAATCCATGTTTTTTTAAAATAGGATTAATTACTTTGGTGATATGTGGAAGGTCTGCAAATACATACCCATAGCCTTGCGTTTCTTTTAAAATACTCGGGCATTCTTGCTGAAAATCTGAAAGTGCTTTAAATAAATTTTTCATTGTTGTTTTAATTTTAAGATTGATTTTTTAAAAAGGCAAATCATCATCTGATTGAGCATAGTTAGCTGATGCCGTATTGTCCTTTTTAGGCGGTACAACAACGCTTCCAGAAGTCCAAATAACAGAACCATTGCCAACATAGTAACGAGGTTTCTTTTGTGAATTTTCTTCTTTTGTTTGCGATACAAAAGCACTTACATTTTGACCGAACTTGTCGGTATCGTCATTGATTGAGGCGGTAATTTCTACGCCTTTTGTTCCTTTTGCTTTTACTGTCTTTAACAGCGTTTCCAAGATTTCAGCCTTGAAATAAATTTTTATTAATGCTCCCATTTTTTTGATGTCCGCTTTACAGGACTTTAATTGTTTTAAAATATAAATATAAAAGAAAGTTTTAATTAATCCTTTGGTTTGGGTTTTGTGAGCCTTGTCGGTCATGCTTTGCTATTTTTAAAAATTCTATTTTCGCTAAAATTTGTTTTAAACTCCCATCCAAAATGATTTACAAGAATTACCCAGTACTTCGGGTATCTTGTGGACTTTCTTTTTATCAATACTTGAGTGTATTTGTTTAGTCTGCTCATTAGTAATGATAAATTAAAGTTTGATTAATATCCTCCATCAGCCATAAAAAGGCTAATGAAAGGATAATTAAAATGATTTTTATTGCTGTCTTTTTCATAATCTTGGTAATTGCGAATGAATTGCTTTTTCTAATTCTTCAGTTAGTTCTATTTCTTCACCATTTTTATAAACTTCTATTTCAATGTTATCAACAAAAACTTCATCATCAAAACAACCCATTTCTTCTTTCCAATATTTACAAGTTCCAGAGCCTTCTAAGTAAATTTGGCATCCATTATGTTCTATTTCAACATCAAATTTACCACTTTCTTTAATTTGAGAATCAATTAATTCTAATACGAAGTTGTTAATTTTAAAATTTTCCATTTTTTGTAAGTTTTAAGTTTAATAATGAACAAATATAAAACATAACTTTATTAATTCCAAATATTATTTTAATTATTTTTTAAAATAGTTAAAAACCTATTTCGTTTTGACCTAATACTTTTGGTGCAGATTCAAAATCGCTTATATTGCCTATTATTTTGCTGTTTATTTGCCCTCTATTGCTCCAATTAGTTACTTCATTGTACATTCGTTCATAATGTAATTTTACGGTCTTTAAAACGCCGTTTCTAGCCTTTGCAATAATTACTTCTAAAAGATTAAATGTACTTTCGTTATTTTCATCCATGGTTATTTCATAATATTCAGGTCTATACAAAAATAAAACATTGTCCGCATCTTGTTCAATTGCTCCAGATTCCCTAATATCCGACATTTGCGGTCTTTTATCTCCTGACCTAGATTCAACTGCCCTGCTTAATTGTGAAAGTGCAATTACAGGTATTTTGCACTGTTTAGCCGTTTGCTTACAAAGTCGTGATATTTTACTAATTTCTTGTTCCCGATTGCCAGATTCTTTTAAACTTGAAAGTTGGATATAATCAAAAAAAACTAATTCTATTCCGACATTGTTAACCATTTGCCGAGCCTTTGCAAATATTTGGTTCCCATCAAAAATATTATCTATCAAATAAATATTGTTAGTTGTTAAACTTTCAACCCTTCGAACCATTTCGTCATATTTGCCCATTTGTCTATCAAATCCCTGCCTTAGTTCAAAATTTGAAAATTTAGTATGAAGTGCAATAAATCGTTTGCAAAGTTCCTCTTTGGTCATTTCAAGGTTAAACATTAAAACCTTTTTATTTTGAATTACAGCAATATTGTACATTAGTTGAACCAAAAAAGCAGTTTTACCCATGGATGGACGAGCGGCAATAACACTAAATGAACCATTCTCAAATCCTCCTAAAATTAAATCTAATTCAGAAATATTTGTTTTAATTACTTTTGCATTCCCTTCAACCCTTTCTTTTATTTCTGCAATTACATTTCTTTTTAAATCTTGAAAATCTAATTTAGAAATATGATTTAACGATTGCCCAATTTCATCGGAAAAATTAGTTAATGTTTCTGCAGCTGTAATTGAATTTGATACAGAATTGTAAACACTATCCAAAGTTTCCATACACTTATAAATTACTTGCCTTGCTACTTCATTTTCTATAACTACCATACAAGTGGTAAATAAGTCATCAATTGGTTGTGGCTGTTGTTTTATCTTTGATGCTTCTTTTGAATATTCTCTTGACAAATCCCATCCTAATCTTAAAATACTTAAAGGACTTGGATATTCATTTTTTTCAATACAAGTTTTTATCCCTTCATAAATGCCAGCATACAAACTATTTTTAAATAATGTTTTATTATTTATGTATTCAAAAATAGTATCATGCTTTCCATTTAAAGCATACCAAATTGCATCTTGTTCGGCTTTCTCATTATAGGGGACTGCAAATGAATTATACTTTTCTTGAGGACTTATACCATGGGTAAATTTACTTTTTTTCATTTGATGTTTAATTGTTTTAGGTATTTTTCAAATTCAATATGTCTTTGTTCTGTCAAATCTCCAATAAACATTATAGCTTCTTTAATACCAATTTCAGATACAAGGTTATTAAATTCTTTTTTTATTGAAATTCCTCCGCTCCAATTATTTAAAGAAACATTATGCAACATTATGTTTTTTAATTCTTGAAATATTCTTGGTTTGTCTATACAAACATAAATTAAAACTCCATCATTTCCAACGGCTTCTTTGCATTTGTCCCATATAGATTCGGCATTGTCTAAAAATCCGACATTTAAAATTCCTACCTTAGTATCGTTTTTTGTATTGTAATATGCTAGTACATCCATTATCTTATTATTTCTCCTGGTGATGCGTAATTTATTTTTTTAGTTACTTGACTGCCATTAGTTTTACTGCTTTCTAAAACAGATTCATAAACCCATGAACTAAAACAAGCATAATGACTTGAATAAGGGTCTTTGTTTTTTGTGGCAATAAATGAAGAAAGTTTTTGAATCATTTTTGGCAAAAGGTCTTTGTATTTTTCTTGTGCCTTATTATATTCTTCATCAGTTAAAAAAACATTTTCAAATTCGCCGTATTTATTTTTTGTTTCTTTGTTTACTTGTTTACTTGTTACTTGTTTATCTATACTACCTTTGCTTTGCCCTAGGGTATGTGTTTGCTTTGCCCCATGCTTTATAAATGCTTTGTCTAGTGCTTTGCCGTTTTTTGGCATAGCATTTTTATTGATAGATATAATGTTTGACGAGTATTGATTTGTTGATTTTTGAATTAAATTAATAAATCCCCATTCAACTAAATCATTAAAATAACTTATGTATGTTTGATGTTTTTTTATACCTAAAGCTTCCATAGTCATTTGACTTGGAAACCCAAATTTCTCTTTACCTCCTAACCTATTTTGGTGTTCTAATGCAAAAAAATAAATCGCAGTATGATTAGGATTAATTTTTTCTGGATTTTCAAAACACCAATCAAACCAATTACGACTTAACTCATACCCAGTCATTTTGTATAATTTTATAATAATTTAAATAAAAAAAATCAAGCTAACAATTCTTTTAAATGTTTTTCCTTATCTTCTGGCAATGGTCTATCCCCATGCAAATACATAGATAGTACAGGTTGATGCACCCCTATTTGTTTGGCAAGCCAACTAATTTTTAAACCTTTGTTTTTTATTTTTTGCCTTAAATAATTCATAATACAAATATAGTTATAATTTTATACAATAAAAATCTTTTCTAATTTATTTCAATCCCAATTGGAATAAATTTTCTTCATTTCGAGCCATTCGTTATAAGTATCCATTGAACGCTGTGTAACTTTGCCGTCAATGAATTGCTTAATCAAGGAATAAATATGAATTTGAGTATAGGCTCTTAATCCTTTAGCTTTCATTTGCTCATGCAAATATTTACTCGGATTCGTATGTTTTGGTTTTATTTCTGCCATAATTATAAAATTTAATTTTGCAAATATAAAATAATAGTTTTAAATTTTAAAAAAAAAGATAAAATTTATTTATTTTAAAATAAATATTAAATAATGTTTGTTTTTAATAAAATTATATTTTATATTTGCGAGGGATTTGGGCTTTTGCTTATGTGCTGTTATAACCAGTGATTTTTAAAGAATTAATTTTTAAATACAGAGAATTGAAAACATTATAAATACAACAAAATGGAGCAAAATAATCAAATACAAAAAATAAAAAACAAGTTACAAAGAATTGAATCTGAACTTGACAAATGTAGAACATCAACCATGCAGGATGGTTGGCAAACTTCTAAACACGCAAAAAAAAGTCGTAAATGGGATTTTTATGCACAAGAAAAAATGAGTTTACTTAATCAACTTGACAAATTAGGAGCGTTATGATATTTAATAGAAAATATTGGAAAATGGTAAAATGGGTTAAAGCGATGAAAAAAAAGCATCAAACTTATGCTTTCAAATTGCTTTGCAGCGAAACTGAAATAATAATTTATGTCGAAGGTTCAGAAAGTAAAGACGATGAACTTAGAATGTCGATTCTTTAGCATTGGTTATAACAAATTAAATATAAAATTATGTCAAATCAAAAACTTAATCCGTCACAAATCACAGAAATAAAAAGGTTGTGGCTTGAAGAAAACAAATCGTCAAAAGAAATTTCCGAATTGTATCCTGTAAATTTTAATCATATTCAAAGAGTGTGTAAAGATTTTAAACCTAACGGAATGAATTTAAAGTCGTTTAAAAGCCCAAATAGAAAACTAAATGAATATCAAGTAAAAAAAATATTGATTTCTTGCTTAAAAAATAATGAAAGCAAAAAAGAAATAGCTGAAAAATACAATGTAAGTGTTACAACTATTCATTTTATATGCAAAGGTATTAACTGGCCACACGTATTTCAAGGTTATCAAAAAAAGTATAAAAAAGAAATATTAAGACTCGTTTAACC
>Ga0208975_1000565_pt1 | contig 17354 bp, 17 predicted proteins | sample GreLakmeER78MSRF_FD_187700 | JGI IMG/M metagenome (GOLD analysis project Ga0208975, IMG submission 187700) | Freshwater lentic microbial communities from great Laurentian Lakes, MI, USA - Great Lakes metaG ER78MSRF (SPAdes) | ecosystem: Environmental > Aquatic > Freshwater > Lake | place: Great... | reverse complement strand
CCCCTCATATGTTCCACAAAATGTACCTTATTGAATCTGTCAAGTTTTGGGAAGCAACTCGGAATGTTTCCGAATTACGTGTATGAATCTGTTGATAAATGGCTGATATGCCCTGTTGGGGTCATTGTACAGCATCCCCAAGACCTCCTTTGCGTGTGAGCAGTAAATCTTTTGTTGTGTCGTTTAGCTAAGGGGCTTTTGTGAAGCCCTACGCTGCACTAAAGCGTTAGAATTGGGAAGCGTGTTCACTGTTTGCCTCCTTACGTGCTCACTTGTGTAAGCAAAGTTACAGGAAATAAATGACATTTCCAAATGTTAATCTCTATAATGTAGGTATGTATTATAGATTTTATCTATGACTCTATATTCTGTATATTTGTCCTATGAAGACGATCAAGACTCCCAAGGTGTCTGGCTTGAGGTACGCACTTGCTAAGAAAGGTGTATCTCGTGGTGAGGCTCTGGATATGCTTCGTGCTCCAGATGAGGCTAAGTTGGCACAGATGAAGACTAAGCGTGGCACTGCTGTGGAGAGACCTACTGGCAGTTCTACTAAAGACTTTAAAGGATTCCAAGAGGAGCGTATCAATGCTCGTAAACCTATGGTTATGGAGTGGAGACAGGGTCCTGGTGGGAATAAGTACCTGCACTACGAGGCTCCAACTAAGTTGCGTTCCAAGGAGGCACGTCAGCAAGAGCGTAAGGACATCAAGGTAGTACGTAGGGGAACAGCTTCAAATGCATCTCCTCAAGAGAAGTTCCTTGCAGAAAGAGCAGTGGAAGGGAGAAAGCAACTCAACACACGTAGAACATTTAATGATTTAGTTTCTTACGAGTATAGAACACGTAGGGACTATAACAGCCGTATGAAGAAATGAGTCAGCCAAAGACAAAAGGTATATCCTACCTGCTCGCTAAGAAAGGTATGACACGTAAGCAGGCTAAGCAACAGCTTACAACCCCTAATATGGATGCTGTTCGGGAGACTTTGCAGCAAGATAAGAACTGGAGTAAGGTAGCACCCACCGAGAAGGAGAGCACGACCCTGCGTATGGGTGGTAATGACAATATCTACTCTGGTCAGGTATACGACAAGTTCCGTGGTGAGCGTCTCAAGCGTGAGTCTCAGTTAAGGAAGACCATTGCTAAGGTTGACGAGAGTAACCTCAAGTCTTCAAAGAAAAAGGCTGACATTAGCCAGTCAATGAAGGCTGTATACAAGGATAGAAAGAACTCAGGAGATCAGTCTACCTCTACTTGTATGGTCGGAGAAGACCCTAAATGCAAGAAAGGGGCAGATATATCCTACAAGTCTGGTGGTGAGAAGTACAACTACAAGACTAGTAAGAAGGCACTGAACCAAGACATCCGTAATGTGCGTAGAGGAACAGCCTCTAATGCTTCACTACGTGAGCAGGCCCTAAAGGATCGTACATTCGGTAAGCGTGAAACATACGCAACAGCAAAAGAAGTAAATTCGCAGAAGGCATTCGGATATGCTATGAAGCGCCTGGAAAGACTAAATGCTAAGAAACGATGAAGATCAATAAGGGACTGAAGAATCCACCTATGCCTGAAAAGGGTACTGTAAAGAAGAGTACCACTCCTGCTGAGGTTAGCAGATTCAAGAGAATGGTTGATAATTACGTAATCCCAGAAGCTGGATACTCAGAAATCTACAGGAAAGTTATGCCAGGAGAACCTGAAGCAGCAGAATATGTTAAATTTGCAGAAAGATTGTCTGACTATCCGTATATGAAAAAATCTAAGGATATGAAGAACAGGGCAAAAATGCTCGTTAAAAAACTAAAACGATGAAGTGTAAGAAGACAAAGATGTACGGCGGTGGCGGGATGGTCAAGAAGTATAATGGTGGAGGCGAGATGGAGTCTGGCTCTGAGGTAGAGGTGAAGGCTATGTCCTTGGAAGAAGCTGTAAAGCAAGTACAGGCAGCCATCAAAGCAAAGGCTGAACAGCCTACTCACTTTAAGGTGAAGGCTTGTTACTACGAGGAAGAATGAAACTGATCAAACGTAAAGACGGTTCCTACTCCAAGCGTGGCTTGTGGGACAATATCCGTGCAAACAAGGGTTCTGGGCGTAAGCCAACTGAACAGATGCTTGAACAGGAAAAGAAGATTAAACGTGAAAGTAAGTAAGACCTCCAAGTACTACGAGGAGAACCCAGAAGCCGCTGAAAAGCGCAGAGAGTACCAACGTAAGTACAACAAGTCAGAGGAGCGTAAGAAGTATCGCTCAATGCTTAACAAGTTTAACAGAGAGAAAGGAACCTACGGGAACGGTGATGGCCTAGATGCCTCACATACTAAGACAGGTAAGTTAGTAATGGAAGCCGCCTCCAGAAATAGAGCACGTAACAGAGCTAAGAAATGAAGGCTGTAAAGAAAAAGGTGATGGTCAAGGCCCCGGAAGGCTACCACTGGATGAGCGAGAAGGGACGTTTCTACCTGATGAAGCACTCAGGTAAGTTTGTGCCACACACAGGCGCAGCACTGGAGATGCCATTCAACGTAAAGGCTTCCCACGAGTAGGACTCTAATACCCGTTCGGGTATGTAATGATGCATATATCCTCCATTAACACCCTTCCGGGTACATAATGAGGCTTAAAAGGACCATAAGCGCACGTATATGTGCACTATAAGGCTCTTTATCGCTGCGGATCTATCAGTGCACCACGTGAAATCCAGAAGTTCTTACGCTTGATAGTCTCTCTTCCGTCTAGTTTGCGGTAAAACTCCTGTACATACAGCTTAGCCTTCTGAGTTAGCGCATACCTATTGCGGTAGGATGGGTCGCTTTCGTTACGCATCATCATCTTTTCCATAGAGACACCTTCAGACTGCTTGCTATACATCGTCATAAGCAGGCCATACTGGTACAATACAGGTCGCATAGTAGTTGCCCAACTTGTTTTTGCTATGCCACAGCGCTTGTCTAGGTAAGCCATCGTGAAGAACTCGTATTCATACGCCCATAGTAGGAACATTGTCAGCTCAGGAGACATATTCCTGTCGTCACGGAAGTCTAAGAGTACGTTTCTGACGTTCTTGGCGTAGTTATCACCGACTTCCCCTTCCTTGTGTTTGGAGAACTCACGGTACTTGCGGCTTGGGTGTTGCCGCTTCGTTTTCTTTTTCATATACTTAATTGCTATATTTGTACAAAAATAAGACATAATGGCAAGTTTAACTTCTGTAAAGGTTAAAGATGGGTATTCACAACTACTGAAAACCGAAACATCTACCTTATCATCCACTCGACAGACTATTGAGGATGGTCTTGGCAACGACTCTGCTCTTAAGCTGGGTACCACTTCCATTGAAATAAACGGAGACCAATACTTCACAACGGCTCCATCTGTAGACAACGCAGAACTCACTGGTATCTTCATCGATGGTACTAATAAGATAGTAAGGAGAGAACTTGGGGCTAACGCCTTCTCGTCAACCACCAGCTTCACAGCGGCATCTCCTGTCTACTATACATCAAACGTAGTTGGTTTACTCTCAACTGGTGTATTGGTACAGCTTACTGCTGACACTATTTCACCGAACGACGGATTGTTGATTTACGATACCTCTACAACGCAGTACAAGGGTATTACAATTGAGTCGCTGAGAGCATACTTATCTGAAGACCCTGTGTTTACAGCTGTTTCTCCTGTCGCATACGACTCAGCCTCTGGAACATTCTCTCTGGATCCAGGTAACACGTGGCCCGCTGGTGCGTTAGACCCAGCTGATAACCCATTGATCCTGGTGTTCGATGAGCTAACTGCTGAATTTGGATACTATAGTACTTCTGCATTAACTAACTACATCAGCACACAGGTAGCAAATAATCCTGGTGGATCACAGGGTAATATCCAGTTTAACAACGCTGGAGCATTTGCGGGTAGTGCAGATTTGTCACTAAGTGGGAATGCTGGAGCACGTACATTAAGATTCTCTGGAATCATAAGTGTGGTAAAAGAATCCTCATCCTTCTCCGCAACTATCTATAAGACATCAGGATCACAGAATTTTAGCGGATTGGCAGAGGTGCAGAATCTAGCTCTATCATTTACATCTGCGACTGGAGCAGGTATAGATACTATGCTTACTATCAATAATGGATCTGCATTCTACAAAGGTGCTATTATCGAGTACACACTCTATAACAACTCAAATTCAAAGTTTAGAACTGGAAGAGTTTCTACATTCTTTGACAGCGTAGGTTTTACGTCCATACCAGGTGCTGATGATATTTATTACTACCAAGGGGTTGGTTGGAATCTGGGAACAGGATCTGGAGGATTTTCGCTTAGGTGGTACACAACCGGGGCAGGTGTACTTACATTTACCATCAACAACGGATCTGGAGAGGTTGCAAACTTTAGAGCAGATGTTAAGTTAATTGGCTCATACGTTTAATACACCAATATGAAATTAAAAGAAAAAACAGCAGAACTGCTAGTTTTCTACGGAGAACAGATGGATGAATTAAATAAGAAGATTGAAGAACTAGGACTTGAAAGAGATACAATTGTAGTTGGCGGGGTGTGTGTATTCAACGATGAGGAGGATACTGTTTCACAGGGCTCAAACTTCTTTGTCGAGGATGAAGATGAACTTGAGTTCGCACTTTCAATGCTTAAGCTTAACTACGAAAAACGCAATACTGACTATTCTAACTTCATCGATATGATTAATAATAACGATGACGAAATTAATTAACTATGGAAATCATTAGAAAAATTGTAATTGGAAATGATCCTATGAAGGCTATGGCCTACTTCGTTGGACAGAAAGCTGGTATGGGCAACGTCTCTGCAATTGTACTTGACGAAAGACATTACCACAAGACCTCAGAGAAAAACTACTTAATTTACATTGAATCCGAAGATGGGTCAAACCTACTATGGAAGCGTGTAGAAGGTATGCCTGTAATTATTGAAAACGACTGTAACTTTTAAGTTACAACACTAATTTAATTTATTATGAATCCACTATACGATTTCATCGTGTATCTGCCTAAGCGTGTAAAAGACACGGTAAACATTGGCGGACAAGAACTTTATTTGGACTCGAAGTTTAACGAGTTTGAACACAGAATCCACTATGCAGAGATTACTGGTATTCCACTGAAGCACAACACTGGTGCTAAGGTTGGAGACCTTTTGTTTATTCACCACCACGTAATGGATTACGGCGGGGCTCAGTGTATAGATCCAAAGGAGCACCTATACAAGGTTGGCTACAGCGAGACTGGAGGATTCGGTACGCAGTGCTATGCATACAAGAGCAAGGAAACCGGAGAGATTCATATGATGACCGACTGGGTATTCGTCGAGGAGGTTGAACAGCCTAAGCTCAAGAGTGACATTATTGAACTCATTGAGACCGAGAAGCCACTGAACAGATTCGGTAAGATTTGGTGCGACTCAGCCTACCTAAATGAGCGTGGAGTTAAGAAAGGTGACATTGTATTCTTCGAGAAGAACGCTGACTACGAAATGATCGTAGACGGTAAGAAGGTCTGGAGAATGATGTTTGAACATTTAATCTTTGTTGCAGATGAAAACTACCTCGAAGTATACGACCGTTGATGCGGCGAAGAGGCTGTTGACATCTATGGAACAGGCTATTGATGGCCTCATTGAAGAAATCAAGAAACCAGTTGACCCTGAGTTGACAGGCTCTGCACGAAAGGCTGAATTGTCTGCAATCAAGCAGTCGGTAATAGATGCACGTGAACTTATCCAAGAGCGTCAGAAGCTTGAGGAGTTGATCCGTTCCTTATCGGAAAACGAGGAGCAGATTGAAGAGCGTGACTTCCGTGGCGGGTTTGCAGAAAAGATGGCTAAGTAATGGCTGGCCTTGACGTAGTCACCAGAATGGTTGATGGTGCCCAGCAGACGGATACCGTAATTAAGATATGTCCCGACAATACCGAGGGAGAAGTTATAGAACTGTCTGGACTTTTAATCCAATTGCCTAAACAGCCTAGGAGCGAGGACATTCTGTTCTCAAAAATGCCTAAAAAGGACCAGCACTGGCAACATATAGAATTGCCAAAGGAGCTGATGTCCATCAAGTCTATGGACGACTGGTACGAGACTCCACGTGAGTTTCAGTCCAAGTTCCGCCCATATATCGAGGTTGAGTTTGAAAGCAGGAAGAACGGAGTATGGTTTATGAACAATGGTGTACCTACGTACATCACTGGACATCACTATATGTTCTTGCAGTGGAGCAAGATTGACATCGGATACCCTATGTACCTTGAGTTTCAGCGTAGGCTGTTCATACACTACGAGGCGTGTAAGGTAGACCCACGAAGTATGGGGCAAGTTTACGTGAAGTGTCGTCGTTCTGGATATACGAATATGGCGAGCAGCATCATAGCAGACGAGGGAACTCGTGTGAAGGATAAACTGTTGGGCATTATGAGCAAGACTGGTACCGACGCACAGGAGGCAGTCTTTATGTCAAAGGTGATACCCATCTTCCGTTCGTATCCATTCTTCTTTAAGCCTATTCAGGACGGTACCACGAACCCACGTGTAGAGTTAGCATTCAGAGAGCCCGCTAAACGCATTACGAAGGCAAATAAGACATCCAGTAGAGGAGAGGCACTAGATACTATCATTAACTGGAAGAACACTACAAACAACGCATATGATGGATCTAAAACACACATTCTATTTCTTGACGAGGCTGGTAAGTGGATCAAGCCCACAGACATTCGTGAGTCTTGGCGTATCCATAGAACCTGTCTCCTTGTTGGTCGTAAGATTATTGGAAAAGCTCTTGTTGGCTCTACAGTAAATCCACTAGACCAAGGTGGTCGTCAGTACAGAGACCTGTACTACAACTCAGACCCATCAGACAGAAACGAGAATGATCGTACCAAGTCTGGCCTATACAGAATCTTTATACCAGCATACGATGCTCTGGAAGGATTCTTTGACAGGTACGGGAACCCTATTGTAGAAGATCCAGAGAAACCAATCATTGGTATTGACGGAGATGTCATAAATATAGGTGCACGTACTTTCTTGAAAAACGAGAGAAAGGCGCTTACAAATGACAGCTACGAACTAAACGAAGTTATTCGCCAGTTTCCATTTACTGAAGATGAAGCATTTCGAGATTCCACCAAGGCTAGTCTGTTCAACATCGGGAATATATACGAACAGATTCAGTACAACGACGAGCTATTCCCAAATCCAATTGTACAAGGAAACTTCTACTGGGAGAATGGCGTAGCAGATACAAAGGTTCTATTCAAGCCAGAGGCAGACGGAAGGTGGAGGATTACCTGGATGCCAAATCCTGAAGACAGAAATATATCAAAGATAGAGAACGGGAAGCGTGTTGCTCCAAACCATATGTACGGCTGCGGAGGAGTTGACTCCTATGACCTAGACGCAACTGTGGATGGACGGTCCTCTAAGGGGGCGTGTCATATGTACTTAAAGTTTAATATGAAGTACCCCAGCAATATGTTCGTTGCTGAGTACGCATCTCGCCCACCACTTGCTCGCATCTTCTACGAGGATGTGCTGATGGCTGCATCGTTCTACGGATTCCCACTTCTGATAGAAAACAACAAATACGGAATCGTAAGATACTTTGAATCAAGAGGTTATGATGGTTACGTTATGGATAGGCCAGAACACCTCGGCGGTTCTACCAACCACGTAACGGTAAAGTCAAAGGGTATTCCTTCAAACTCTCAAGACGTAATCCAAGCACACGCACAGTCCATTGAGGCGTACATCCACGAGCACGTAGGTATAAATAATGATACCGGAGAATATGGTAAGATGTACTTTAACAGGACGTTAGAGGACTGGATTAATTTCAAGATTGACGACAGAACCAAGTATGACTTGACCATCAGTGCAGGTCTTGCGCTGCTAGGATCTCAGAAGGTTGTTAAGCAAGTTAAGAAGGCAGATTTCTCAAATAAAGTGTTCTTCCGCAAAGGAAAGGACCTAAGTAGATAATTCCTACATTTGTAGGATATATTAAGACACAACATTCTATGGCAGATGATGCAATGTTGAGTTCAAGTCTGGGCTTTCCTGACCCTTTGGCGCCACATCCGACAAAGGTATCGAAAGAATATGGCTTGAAATATGCGAAAGGCGTATATGCTCAATGGGGAGGTACCGAAACAACTGGGTCTCTATATAACAGACGCTGGAAGCAATTCCAGATCAATAGAGACTACGCAAATGGTACGCAAGATACCAATATCTACAAACAGATTCTAACGTCTCTGGATCCTAACAATGGAGACGGTGCTCTTATGTCTTTGGACTGGACTCCGGTACCTATTGTTCCAAAGTTTGTGAAGGTTGTTGTAAACAAGATTCTGTCCACGGAACCATACCCGAACGTAGATGCTATCGACCCAATTTCCCAAACTGAAAAAGATAAAGAAAAAGCGAAGATTAGGTTTCGCATCGAGAACAAACAAATGTTCCAGCAGGCTAAGGACTCTGGACTTGATGTTGGATTTGATCCGAATGCAATACCAGACACTACCGAGGAAGCAGAAATTTTCTTGGAATCTTCTATTAAAACATCGGCAGAGATTGCCGCACAGATTGCAACAAGACTGACTCTGTCTTGGAACGACTTTAACGAGCGTATATACAGACGAAACGTAGAGGACTTGGTGACGCTAGGTATGGCTGTCACTAAACGTGAAAACGATCCTAACTACGGAATCACAGAGAAGTACGTAGACCCTGCGTTTTTTATCCACAGTTTTACTGACGACCCTAACTTCACAGACTGTGTGTATATGGGCCACATCCAGCGTATGTCAATTCAAGAATTGAAGCGTATTGCTGGAGACCAGTTTACCGAAGACCAGTACAAGAATATGGCTCAAACTGTTGCCAACAAATTAGGCAACAATGCAGACCGCTTGATGGATATGCACTTTGACCCATCGCTGACATCATACAACTACGGATACGACGAGTACACCATTGAGGTGATGGACTTTGAGTTTATGAGCGTAGACCCAATTATCTTCGAGAAGAAGAAGTCTCGCTTTGGTAACGAAGGATTCTACTACAAAGGTTACAACTACAGACCACCTGCACAGAGCGTGTATGAGCGTGAGCCTGTATTTATGAATAACGCCACCCTGTACGGAGGTAGATACATTGTAGGTACAGAATACATCTTTGACTACGGTTTAAAGAAAAATATCCCAAAGAATATCCACGACTTGAGCAGAACTCGTTTCTCGTATTCTGTTGTGGCTACGAATATCCGTAGAATGATTCCTAAGTCTATGGTGTCTAGCGTCATTGGCTTTGCTGACCAGTTGCAAATTACGCACCTGAAGATTCAGCAGTCGATTGCTAAGGCTAAGCCTGACGGATTGCTTGTCGACATTGAAGGACTGGAGAACGTACAGATTGGACGTGGTGGTGAATTACAGCCACTAGACATTCAGGACATCTACGAGCAGACTGGTATTTTCTACTATCGCTCCAAGAATGTTGATGGTAGTTTCCAGAACCCTCCGGTACGCTCACTGGACAACAGCATCAGAAATATCAACGAATTGATTGGTATCTACAACCACGCTCTTCGTATGATTCGTGACGCTACTGGTATCAACGAAGTAATGGACGGATCTACTCCAAAAGGAGAGCAGTTGGTGGGCGTTCGTCAGCAGGCTATGCAGGCTGCAAATAACGCCATCTACGACATTACTAATGCTTCTATGGTACTTTACCGCCGTGTGTGCGAAGACATCGTTAAATGCCTTCAAATCATCCCTGTAAACTCCGTACTGTATAAGTCGTATGAAAATGCTATTGGCAAGGAGAATATGCAGGTGCTAAGTTCGTTCAGAGACTTGCCTATGTACAACTTCGGTGTGCGTGTAGTTACTGAGATGAACGACCAAGACAAGGCGTACTTGGAGCAGAACATCCAGGTAGCACTTAGCACTGGTGAGATCGATCTTGAGGACGCTATTGCTATCCGCCAGTTGCGTGACGTTGATCAGGCAGAGAAGCTGTTAGTGGTTCGTCGCAAGAAGAGAATCAAACAGAGACAAGAGATTTCTGCCCAGAACTCACAGATGCAGGCACAAGCTAACATTCAGACGGCACAAGCAAGTGCTCAGGGAGAAGCTCAATTGGCGCAGGTTAAGTCTCAGCTGGAGATGCAACGTATGCAGATGGAGGCTCAGATTCAATCTCAGATGATGCAGATGGAGTACAATCTAAAGATGCAACTTGAGAGTCTTAAACTTGGAGTTCAGCAGCAGCAAGACCAGGAGAAAACCCAACAGCTTGAGCAAGTTGAGCAGATGAAAGAGGACCGAAAAGATGGGCGTATCTCTAAGCAGGCTATAGAGCAGTCTAAACTTATTTCTCAGAGACAGGGCAAAAGACCCGAACTTACTGAGGAACAGGAAGATGACATCTTGAAGATTCTCACAGGAGAATAATGTATATTTGCAGTATTACCTACACAACTGACTAGCGATGAAACACGATAGCGCCGAAACTATAGCTGCTTCTTGGGGACTTACCATTAGTGGCCTTACCTTGGCACAGATTCACCAGATTGCTGGTTTGTTTGTTATGGCTATATCATTCTTCTATACACTGTGGCGTTGGCACAGGGACGTTAAGCAGAAGAAATGAATCTACTTATAGAGCGCATATTTAAGAACTGGAAAACAACTGTTCTTGGATTGGCTATGATATTAGCCTGCTTTATACTTGTATTTATAGAGAAAGCATCACTAACAGAAGCCTCTGTCTTTATCGTTGGTGGTTTTACTATGTTGTTTCTTCGTGATTCTGCTGATGGTGGGGTAAGAAAAAATAGAAAATACGATGGAGAGTAAGTATTTCAGACAATCAGAAGTTGAAAATTCGCACGATGCTAAGCGCCTCGGAATTTCAAACAAGCTAACTGCTGAGGCAAAAGCCAATGCAGAGTATCTTGCTAAAATGATACTTGATCCCGTTAGAGAACGATTCAATACTGCCATATATATATCTTCTTGGTATAGGTCACCTAAGCTTAATAAAGCAATAAAAGGCTCACCAACTTCTTTCCACGTCAAGGCAGCTGCTGCTGACGTTGATATGGATGGAAGAAATTCGATTCCTAACAGAGACATCTTTCACTACATTAAGGATAACTTGCCATTTACTGAGTTGATTCTTGAACACCCAGATAAGCACGGAAATCCAGCTTGGGTTCACGTTGGGATTGTGCGTGGTAGAGAAGATGAAAAAGAAATACTAGTAGCAAAAAGAAACTCCAATGGTAAGACTTATTATATCCCTTATTCTGATTGGGCTAATCAGTAGCTGTTCTGCTGAGTGGCATATGCGTAAAGCCATTCAGAAGGATCCAGATATTATCGACACACGTATTGTCTACAAGTTTGATACGCTGTGGACTAACTCTGTGCGCCTACGTGATTCTGTTAATATAGACTTCAAAGACAGCATTGTAATCACTAACGATACGATTACAATCAAGCTAACCAAAATAGCAAAAAATAAATTAAGAGTTGATGCTGAAGTAAAGCCTTATCCCATCTATAGGAAGATTACACAGTACAGGACCATCATAAGGTCAGATAAGAGTAGATTCAATAGCCTGTTCTGGCAGATTGTTCTTGCATTAGTTCTAGTTATTGGTGCTTCTAAAGTCATTGACAAAACTATTAAGTAATGGGACTGATAGACGTATATAGAATTAATCCTGCTGACCAATTTTCAGTATTTAGCCCTTCTCTGAAGAAAACTCAGGAGATAACCTACTATACGCTATTAGCAAAGATTCGTGGTGACTTAAACATCACTAGCACGTCAGGTAATGCTGTCCAATGGGATGAGGCTTATAGAGAAACAATTATATCAGGTGCCGTAACAGGATACGAAACAAAGACAATTACGCTAACAAGAAGAGATGGTTCCGAAATATCATTCAGCTTTCAGGACCTAAACCCAATATCAGAGGACACTCTGGATATGGTGACTACACGTGGTAACACGACGGTAAACACTATAGACGTTGGCGGGGTATCAACTCCTTGGGTAGACCTTTATACTTCTTATACTGGCGCTACTGAAGTTGGAAGATTCTCTTGGAATTTAGACAACGCAACATCGGATTTAGGATTGAACAATAATGTCGTCTTGAAAGTAGGTCAGGATGATATGTGGTATGTCAGAAACGAGAGTGGTTCTGCTATACCAAGAGGTACTGTTGTTATGGCTGTTGGCACTGTTGGAGCATCTGGAAGAATACTTGTTTCTCCTATGGTTGCTAACGGGTCTGTCGCAGCGAAATACTTACTCGGTATAACGTCAGAAGAGATAGCTGATGATGCTGATGGATATGTTCTAGCAAAGGGAAACCTTAGACAGTTTAACACATCTGCATATACGGCTGGGCAAGTATTATGGTGTAACCCGACAACTCCAGGTACATTAACCGCTACTGAACCAGCTGCTCCAAACTTAAAGCTCCCAATTGCGTTCGTCGTACACGCTAACGCTGTAGGGATGTTAGCAATAAGGGTAACTACTGGTTCTACTCTATCAGAGAATAATCAAGTTCAGTTTGGTACATTAGTTAATAACGATGTTCTTACGTATGTGTCTGCAAATGGAAGATGGCAGAACGTGCCCATTTCCACTATTGCTTCTACGTTAGCATTTAGTACAATTGCTGTAACTGGACAGCCAAGCATTGTAGCAGAAACAAATCAGGACACTCTTAACATTGCTTCTGGTACTGGTATTTCATTAACTACCAATGCTACTACAGATACGCTGACTATTACCAACAGTGCTCCAGACCAGGTTGTCTCACTGACTGCAGGTTCTAACGTAACAATCACTGGCACATATCCAAGCTTTACTATTGCGGCTACCGACCAATACAGCGGTACGGTTACGTCAGTAAACTTGACTGCTAGTACTGGAATCAGCGTGAGTGGAGGCCCTATTACAACTAGTGGATCCATTACTGTTACTAATACTGCGCCTGACCAGGTAGTTGTATTAAATGCTGGCACTGGAATATCAACATCTGGCACGTATCCTAATTTTACGATTACCAATAGTGCTCCAGACCAAGTGGTATCTATTACTGCTAGTACTGGGATGTCTGTTAGTGGAACTTATCCAAGTTTTACTGTAACCAACACTGCTCCTGACCAGGTTGTCTCTATTACTGGAGCCGGGACTTCTGTAGTAACTGGAACGTATCCCAACTTTACTGTAACGTCTAACGACCAGTACGTAGGAACTGTAACCTCTGTTAACCTTACAGCAGGAACTGGAATTACGGTGGCTGGTGGACCAATTACTACTAGTGGTTCTATTACGGTAAACAATAACGATAGAGGTTCCTCACAGAACATCTTTAAGAACATTGCAGTACCTGGACAGACTACTATAGTAGCGTCAACAAACAACGATACGTTTACTGTCAAGCCTGGTAGTGGAATATCTGCCATAACACTCGGTAATGATATAACCATATCCAACACAGACCCTGGTTCTTCTCAGAATATCTTTAAGAATATAGCTGTTGCTGGTCAGAACACTATTGTAGCCGACAGTAATAACGATACGCTAAGCTTTGTAGCTGGTACTGGTATATCTCTGGCTACGAACGATACAACAGATTCACTCACGGTAACTAACAGCGCACCTGACCAAGTCGTTGCTCTGTCTCCTGGAACTGGGATCTCTGTAAGTGGAACCTATCCAAACTTTACAATTACCAATACTTCTCCATCAAGTGGAGGAACAGTAACTAGCGTTGCTCTTACCGCACCATCTGCATTTACCGTTACGGGTTCGCCAATCACAACTAGTGGAACAATTGCTATTGGTGGCGCTGGTACTGCTTCACAATACATTCGTGGTGATGGTCAATTAGCAGACTTCCCAACTAGTAGCGGTGGTGGCTCTAGTGTTAGTTATTACCTTAATGGTAGTGTAAACCAAGGCACACTTGTTGGTAATGTTTACCGTGAGTTTAGCAAAACACCTATTGTTGGCGCTGGTACTGATTTTACTATTGCTGCTGATGGATACATTGCTCAGTTTATTACAGATGCTAATGATCCATCTTTACTAGAAATTCCAGGAGGAAACTGGAACATTGAATTTTGGTTTAGCGCATCTTCAAGTGGTGGATCTCCATCTTTTTATGTTGAGTTAAGTAAGTACGACGGAACAACTTTTACACCAATTTCAAATAACTCAGCATTTCCTGAGTTTATAGCCTTTGGTACAACTATATCTCAATACTATACTGCCCTTGCTGTTCCTCAGACTACACTTGCTGTAACAGATAGGTTAGCTTTAAGAGTTTATGTAATTCACAGCGGAAGGACAATAACCCTGCATACGGAGGATAACCACCTATGCCAAGTTATTACTACTTTCTCTACTGGACTTAACGCACTTAATGGACTAACTAAACAAGTTCAGTATTTTGCTGTTGGAACTAGTGGAGCTGATTTTAATATCAGTTCCGTCACCGACACACATACTTTTAATATCCCAACAGCCTCTGGTGCAAATAGAGGTTTGCTTTCTACTTCTGATTGGACAAACTTTACGGCTGCTTACAACGATAAGATAAACAGCGCTTCTGTAACTGGTACTACTACAAAGACCCTTACTCTTACTCAGCAAGACGGTGGTACCGTTACTGCATCTTGGACTGACTACGACACTGCTCCAGTTGCTAGTGTATTTGGGCGCACTGGTGCTGTAATTGCTGTTAGTGGTGACTACAACACAAGTCAGGTTACTGAGAACACGAATCTGTACTTCACCAATGCTCGTGGAATTGGTAGTACCCTAACTGGGTATACAAGCGGTGCTGGTGTTATTAGTTCAGCAGATACTATTTTAAGTGCTATACAGAAGTTAAATGGGAATATAGGTGCGCTTGTTACTGGGGTATCAAGTGTAAATGGATTAAGCGGTGCTGTTACTCTGACCACTACGAACATAGCAGAGGGAACTAACCTCTACTATACCGATACTAGGGCTCGTTTAGCACTAAGCGCAGGAACGGGTATTAGTTACAATACTACTACTGGTGTAATCACTAACTCAGCTCCTGACCAAACGGTTGTCTTGACATCGGGGACTGGTATCACCACAAGCGGAACTTACCCGAACTTTACAATAGCCAACAGCGCTCCCGATCAGACGGTAGTCCTTACTGGCGGCACGGGGATCACAACTAGCGGCACCTACCCAAGCTTTACGGTGACCAACAACGACAGAGGATCTTCTCAGAATATCTTCAAGAACATTGCTGTTGCTGGTCAGTCTACGATTGTAGCTGATGTAAACGATGATACTCTTACGGTTGTTGCTGGTAGTGGTGTTACAATAACGACGAACGATACTACCGATACAATTACAATTAGCGCCACAGGTTCTGGTGGAACTGTAACGTCTATTGCTACAACTGCACCAATCACTGGAGGGACAATTACTACAACTGGTACGATTGGCATTACTCAGTCTGGAGCTGCTGCTAACGGATACCTTTCCTCTACGGATTGGAATACTTTTAACAACAAACAAAACGCTTTAACCAATCCTGTTACTGGAACGGGTACGACGAATTACGTTTCCAAATTCACGGGAACAAGCACCGTTGGCAATTCGCAAATCTTTGACAATGGTACTAATGTTGGTATTGGAACTACTTCCCCTAGTGCTTCTTACAAACTTTCAATATCTGGGAGTACTTATGTAGTGGGTACAGATGCAAAAATCTATATTGATAACGGAGGAGTAGGTGGAGCAAGTGCGATTATAGGAGCTGTTGGTACTTCTTATGGTTATTTGAATACAGATGGTCCTTTTCCGTTTGTGTTTCAAACCAACAATACCGAGCGAATGCGCATCACCTCTGCTGGCAACGTCGGCATCGGAACGACATCTCCCGCACACAAATTGTCCGTGGTTGGTTCCGGGACCGGTATCGCTCACATTGGCGATGCTGGATTTGGTTCCGGAAATTACGTTGGGGCTTCGTTTAATGGAACGTTAAGTCAGGGAAATTACAACATCCTATCTTCGCCAACCGATCCTCATTTGTACCTAAACCGCCCCGCTGGAAATGCAATAAAATTCCGTGAGAATAACACGGAACAAATGACAATCCTTGCGGGTGGAAACGTCGGCATTGGGACGACAAGTCCTGCATATAAACTTGATGTAAGTGGAACAATTTTTAGCGGTGGTTCTTTTGGTAATAGAGGAGTAGATGCTGCTTATAGAATTAAATTCTACGATAATGGAGGTGTAGCAAACGATGCAGGTATCGGGTTAGACGGTAGTGCTGGGGCAGAAGAAATGTGGTTTAATTCGTTAAACGGATTCTACTGGAGCACAGGGACCAATGGTGAAAAAATGCGTATTACTCAAGGAGGAAACGTCGGCATTGGTACTACAAGTCCTGCAACTGCTCTTGACGTAATAGGTGCTGGTACATTCTCAAGTAGTGTAACGGTTAAAGGAGATTTATTTATTTGGGGTGGTAATGCAGCACAAGCAGGTCAAATAACTGCAAATAGTGCAGGCGGGGGATTATATCTTGCAGCAAGTGGCACAAATCAAAATATAAGATTAGTTCCAAGTGGTACAGGCATTGTACAATCACTTGGTTCATTTGATGTTCAAGGGGCAGCCACCTTTACCTCAAGTGTAACAGCATCGTCGCTCATCAAGAGCGGCGGTACTGCTTCCCAGTATCTTATGGCGGATGGTAGCGTTTCAACGCTAACCAATCCGGTCACTGGAACGGGTACTACTAACTATGTGCCTAAGTTTACAAGCGCAAGCGCTATTGGTAATAGTCAGATATTCGATGACGGAACTAGCGTCGGCATTGGCACGACAGCGCCTACCCAAAAGCTCCACGTAGCTGGGAGAATTATGGCAGCTGGGAGTGGCTATACTCTTAATCCAACTGCACCTATTTTTGGTCAATACTCTTCTACTCGTGGATATATTCAGGTGCCAACTAATGGTCAATTTGAAATATGGAATGGCGCCACTGCTGAGATTGCTACTTTTTATGAAAACAAAAATGCAGCATTTTTTGGCAACGTCGGCATTGGCACGACAAGCCCTGGTGCATTGCTCGAAGCAAATGGGGTGATTCGCTCAACACGAACCGGAGCCGCTTCGCAATACGTTGAAATCAATGGTGGTGATGCCGTTGGGCCGTTTATTACCGCCGCCGGAGCGAATAAAGTTTTGACTATTCAAAACAATTCGACAACAAGTTCG
>Ga0208975_1000564_pt1 | contig 17372 bp, 35 predicted proteins | sample GreLakmeER78MSRF_FD_187700 | JGI IMG/M metagenome (GOLD analysis project Ga0208975, IMG submission 187700) | Freshwater lentic microbial communities from great Laurentian Lakes, MI, USA - Great Lakes metaG ER78MSRF (SPAdes) | ecosystem: Environmental > Aquatic > Freshwater > Lake | place: Great... | reverse complement strand
CTCGTGGTATTCAGTTGGCTGGTTTAGCTCCTGAAGATCGTGGTGCGGCAATGACCTATGCGGGCGCGGCAGGTCTTGGTCGTGCTGTTGGTGGTCTATTGGGTGCTGAAGACTCACAACTAAAGTTAATTAGCACCCGCAATGCTATTGCTCAACAGATTGATCAGACTGATCCTGAGTCGATCCTAAAAGGCGCTCAGATGCTTGCACAAGCTGGCGACCAACAAGGTGCTATGCAATTGGCTCAATTTGCTCGTCAAGCACAGAGTGAGATGGCTTTGATGCAACAACGTCAAGCGGCTCAACAATCTTCTTTGGCTACTGCGGCTAAGACTCAATTGTCTATTAGACAAGAAGAAGAACTACGTGCTGAGTTGTCTAGACTTGGCCCTGATGCAACTCAAGATCAAGTTATTGGCGTTCTAACTAAATATGGCCCACCAGAGAAAGTTTTGGCGGCTTTAACAGCAGCTCAAAGCAGAGCAGAAGCTACACAAGCAAGAACTACGGCATCAGAGTCGGCTAATCAAGCAAAGATAGAAGCGGCTAAAACTGCGGCTGATGCAAAACTTGAAGCGGCTCGTTTAGCGGGTGCTAACGCTAAAGAAATTGCTAAAATGAGGATTGATTCTGCAAGAGATTTGAAAGAGTTTGCAAATTCTTTAAAAGGCCCGAAAGTCCTTGCTCCTTCTTTGCAAAAAGAGGAAGACAAAGAACTTGAATTAGTTGATTCATTGACTGCTCGTGAGGCTTCATTAGCTCCCGCTATTGCCACATTGACTCCTGATCCTAAGACAGGCAAGCCACCTTTAGAGCTTGGCCCTGTAAATAATCTGCGTTATCAAGCACAGAATGCGGCAGGTAATTCTTCTGTTGAAAGCCGAAACTATGCTGCTTTGCAACGTGCCGTTCAAGAAGCCACTAACTTGAAGACAGATGCGGCTAAAGGTGTTCAGACTGATAAAGACGTATTGCGTTTTGCCAATGAACTTATTGCGGCTTTTGGTGGAAATGATACAAAAACAACACTCGAAGCTCTTAGTAACTTCTCTAAATCTACTGCAAAAGCTAAAGAGAATGCTCAGAAACGCATTGATAGTAGACGCAAGTCACAAGGTATAGAACCTTACTATGGCCCTGCGGCTGGTACTGCACAAAATCCTATTAAACTAGACTAAAGGTAAACATCATGGCGACTGTTTATGAATACAAAGGCGCATCGTATGAATTGCCTGATGGCTTATCAAATGAAGCGGCTTTAGCCAAGATTAAGGCTAGTTTAGGTGAGGCGCAACCTCCTGCCCAATCTACTGCTCAGCCTACTCCTCAACCTACTGCTGAAGCACCTAAAGAACAGACTCTAGCAGATCAAATTAAGCGACAACTTGGTTTGGCAACTCGTGCTGTAGTTACTGGTGTTTCTGCTCCTTCAAACATTGTTACTGACTTTCTAAGCGGTGCATACAATGTTGGAGCAAATATTGTTGGTTCTGAAAAAAGAGCGCCTTATTTGTCTAGAGAGCAAAGCAAAGGATTAACTCAATTGGGCGTTCCTGAGCCTGAAACTGGTGCTGAGAAAGCCGCACAAGCGGGTATGCAAGGTTTGGTATCTGCGGGTGGAATGGCGGCTACTGCTCCAAAATCTATCTTTGGTGCTGATTTGGTTCGTCAGCTTCCTGCGGCTACTACTGCACCTATGGTTGCACAACCTGTTGCAGAAGCTACTAAAGAAGTAACTGGTAGCGATATGGCGGCTATGATTGCCGCTTTAGGCGTGTCTGGTGCTGTTGGTAAAACTACTGGAGATATTTCTGGTCGTCTTGCTGCAGGAAAACAACCAACGACTACGATGGCTGATGTTCAGCAAAAGGCTTCTCGTGCTTACACAAAGGTTAGCGATCAGGGTATTGAAATATCAGGTCAAAACGCCACAAGCCTTGTTGACAAAGTAAAGTCTCGTTTAGATGCTGCTGATTACATTCCAGAGAATGCCGCACCCGTTGCTAACATCTTAAATAAATACGAAAGCATCCTTCAGCGTGGAAACATTACTTTTGATAATGTTGAGCAAATGCGTAGATTGGCAAATAACCTAAAAAGCAATCCAGACAAGAACATTCGCAGACTTGCAAGTGAAATGGTTGACAGTATTGATGACCACGTTGCCGCGTTGTCTCCAAAGGATGTGGTATCTGGTGCAGGTGGAATTGATGTTGCTGTTAAGACAATCATGGAAGCCCGTAAAGATTTTCGCAATCTAAGTCGTGCTTCAACTCTTGATAACATCTTAAATGTTGCAGAAACAAAAGCATTAAATCCAAGTGCATCTGAGAGTGAGTTGATTCGCCAAGGGTTTATTGGTCTTGCCGCTAACAAAAACAAGATGAATTTGTTTAGCAAAGATGAGCAAAATGCCATCAAAGCAGTCGCTAAAGGAAGTACTTTAGACCCATTGTTGACTCTAATGGCTAAATTCAACCCACAGCGTAGCCAATTGATTACTGGTGGTGCTGTTGGTTTTGGCATGGGAAGCCCAGAGACTTTGAAGTACTCAATCCCAATTGCTGCCGCAGGTTATGGAGCAGATAAATTGCAAGCGTTGATTCGTAGGCAATCTGCTGAGAAGGCTATGAGTGGTTTGTTAACTGATACTACACCAGCCCCTCAACCTTCGTATTTCACTCGTGGTCTATTAAGTACCATGATGAACCCTCCACAGCAATGAGAGAGTGGGCTGAAGCACTTGTTGCCGCAGTCTTGTTTAGTAGTTTTGTCATTTATTGTAGTTATATTGTTATTTGGGCATTTCCGTGATCGCCTTTCTCTTGGCGGCAACCATAGAGTACCGATGTATTAAGTGGACTTGGACTGGCGATGTTTACAATCGCAGAGTAGTCTGTCTCAAGTGGGAGAGAAAGAAGTGATCGATCCTCTAACGGCTCTAGCTGGCATACAGTCAGCCATCAGCATGGTCAAGAAGGCGGCTAATGTTGCCAATGACCTAGGCTCACTTGCGCCCATGATTGGTAAGCTATTTGACGCTAAGTCTGTAGCTACAAAAGCCATGCTTCAGGCTAAACAGTCTGGCAAAGGCTCAAACATGGGTACGGCTTTGCAGATTGAGATGGCCTTAGAACAGGCTAGGGCGTTTGAGGAAGAGCTAAAGATGCTCTTCATGCAGACAGGCAAGATCGATGTTTGGAACAAGATTAAAGCCCGTCAAGCAGAGATGGACTTGGCAGATGCCAAAGAGATAAGTGCTTTAAAGAAGGCAGAGAAAGAAGCCAAAGAGAAAGAGCAAGAACAACTAGAGATTGGCTTGGCAATAGGTGGAATCTTCTTTGTTTTGTTTTTAGTCTTTGTTGGCGTAAATGAGATGATGGATTTCTGTGCAACCACTCGTAGATGTGGCAGATGAATGAGTATCAGAAGACCTTTGATTTGTGCCTAAAGATATTCGTTTACGGGTGTGTGGCACTATATTTCTTGGGTTTTCTGAAGTTCTTACCTGATGATCTGTCTGACAGAATTGTCAATCTTCTACTTGGAAGGGTTGGATTGGGAAAATGAGAGTTACAACTTACCAACAAAATGCTCAAATGTTGTCAGAAGCTCATAGGATGATCCACCAACAGAATATGAAGCGTTTGGCAGAATTAAGTAAACAGGCTGAACATCAGCAAAAATGCCAAGAGATTAAAACTCAATTGGTTAAGGCTACCCAAGTGGATGTAAAAGCATGAAATACTTGTTTATTTTTATAGCACTTATGCTATCGGGATGCGAAGAGAAATATCGCTATTTTTGCCAAAACCCAGACAATTTCCATGCTGAACCTTGCCAAAAACCTAGATGCCAATTCACTCAGACTTGCCCAGAATACTTAGTAGCACCAATCTTGGAGAAAAAAGTTGACGAAGTTAAACCTAACAACTGAAGAGATCGAGGTAAGAATTTGGGGGTTTGTTGTGATTGCAGTCACGCTTATTCTCATGTTCATTGTCGCTGCTTTGCTCTACTCGGTCACGTTTGTGACTCAGCCTATCAAAAGTATGGCTCCGATTGACCAAGCCTACACCAAGATGTTGAACGATATTGTTCTGTTGATCGTTGGCGGTATCGGTGGAGTTATTGGTAAGCGGGCTATGTCTACTGCCGCTAAAGCGTTTAATCCTCCAACGCAACCAATGTGTCAGCCAATGGGCTATCAAGGCTCTCAGGGCGGTTTTAACGCTTCCTATGCCCCTCCGCAATCTGCGTATGGTTTGCCTAGTCAACCATTCGGTGCTATGCCTGTTTGGACTAATCCTGAGTTGGATGAATCTTGGACACCTGGCCCTCCTCCAACAACCCCTCCTGACCACTTAGAAGATGACCATGAGCGTGAAGAATTGGCTCAAGCAAGAAAAGAGGCTGAATAATGTTCCCAATCCCTCTCCCGTGGCTTATTGTGGGTGTTTTGGTATCTCTCTTTGGTACATACCGAGTTGGACACCACTATGGATGGCTAGAGCGTGATAACGACATGAAGATAGCCATTGCCAAAAAGAATGAAGAAGCTCGCCAGATCGAGCAAAACATGGGTGAAAAACTTAATCAACAATCTGCCAAACTACAGGAAGCCAATGATGCTATCAACAAAAAAACTACTGCTCTTGCTGTTGCCAATCGTGCTGGCAAGTTGCGCCTCTGCCCCACAAGTAACTTACAAACCCCCACAAATACCGCCTCTACCAGCTCAGATACAAAAGCAACCAGTGAACCTGACAGACCGACTAATGAACCTTCTGATGCCGAAAGAGCAACCATCGAAGCCATCGCAGAAATAGTAGCCCAAGGGGATAAGAATACTGTTGCTTTAAATGCCTGTGTGGACTCGTATAACCAGATGAGAGATTTACTAAATGGTAACAAATGAACAATTAGCTAGATTACATATTGGTAATCAATGGTTAGATGCCCTGAATGCCACTTTTGAGCGTTTTGACATTATGAATCCACTTAGAAAAGCCGCTTTCATTGGGCAATGTGGGCATGAATGTGGGAACTTTAGGATTCTTGAAGAGAATTTGAACTATCGTGCGGAGGTTTTACAGAAGTTATGGCCTAAAAGGTTTGATGCTGCCAAGGCACAGGCTTGCGCTCGTAATCCTAAGTTGATTGCTAATACTGTTTACTCTAATCGAATGGGCAACAGGGATGAGGCTTCTGGTGATGGGTATCGTTTCCGAGGCCGAGGATGTATCCAATTGACAGGCCATGCAAACTATTTCCATGCAGGTCAGGCTCTAGGGGTAGATTTTGTAATGCAACCTGAGTTGGTGGCTACCCCAATGTATGCGGCTCTCACAGCGGGATGGTTTTGGGATGTCCAGAAACTCAATCAATACGCTGATGCCAAAGACTATAAGACCTTAACCAAGAAGATAAATGGCGGTTTTATAGGGCTAGAAGACCGCATAAAACACATAGATCACGCCTTACTTGTGTTGGCATCTTAAACTAAACTGTAACAATTCTGCTATAAGGTGTTGAAATGCCTAACATTCCTACACCGCAAGATGTCGCATTATTTGCCAAAAGTGTCAAAAAGTGGCAACAAGTGCTAAGTCTTGGAGACTGGAGAATTGAGAAGGGGATGAAGCCAGCGAAGGCTGCTATGGCTTCTGTGGAATTTAACGATATAGCTAGGCTTGCTACCTACAGATTAGGTGATTTTGGTGCTGAGAAGATCACCCAAGAGTCACTTGATAAAACTTGTTTGCATGAGCTGCTTCATGTTTTTTTGCACGATCTTATAACTGTAGCCCAAGACCCGAAGTCATCTCAGGATGAGGTTGATATGCAAGAGCATAGAGTTGTTAATCTCCTAGAAAACTTGTTAACAAGGGATTCCAATGAGTTCAAATAATGAGAGTTGTACAGATACTGAGTTCATCCAATTATGGGGTCAACTTCAGTCTGCACAAAGAGTAGCTGAACATCTTGGTATCAACATTCGTGCTGTGCATTTGCGTAGAAGAAACATGGAAAAATTCTACAATATGTCGCTCGTTGCTAGTGACCACAGAGGTGTTAAGTACGACAAAAACAAACCCAAATCCTTTTCCCCTTTAAAACAAATAGAGTTAGGCATAGAAGATGGGTGTGTAATTATTTTCTCTGATGCCCACTTTATACCTGGTCAACGAACAACAGCATTTAAAGGGCTTCTATGGGCTATCCAAGAGTTCAAACCCAAAGCAATAATCTGTAACGGGGATGCTTTTGATGGCTCTACCATAAGCCGCCATGATGTAACTGACCAACCACAAACTTCTGTCATCCAAGAGTTAAAGGCTTGTCAGGGTGCGTTGGGTGAGATAGAGGAAGTAGCTAAAGCAGCGAGACACAATGTAAAGCTACTGTTTACATGGGGCAACCACGATATTCGGTTTGGCAACAGATTAGCCCAACACGCACCACAGTTTAAGGAAGTTCAAGGGTTTAAGTTGACAGACCATATCCCAGATTGGGACTTCTGTTGGGCAGTATGGCCTACTGAGAATGTCATTGTTAAGCACCGCTACAAAAGTGGGATTCACGCCACTCACAACAATACTGTCAATGCGGGTGTGTCAATCGTTACTGGACACTTGCATTCCTTGAAAGTGACCCCGTTTAGTGACTATAACGGAGTTCGGTATGGCATAGATACGGGAACATTGGCTGAGACTGATGGGCCACAGTTTACCTATGCTGAGATAAATCCTAACAACCACAGGTCAGGGTTTGCTGTACTGAACTTCTTTAATGGACAACTCTTATGGCCTGAGTTAGTCCATAAGTTTGATGAAGACCAAATCCAGTTCAGGGGTGAGGTAGTTGATGTAGGTGCATTTTGAGTGCTTGGCTAATCATCCTCACAGGGGCAATCTATGCCTATATCGCTGGTGAACAGCTATGGAAAGATAACCCACACATGGCTATTGTCTATGCGGGTTATGCCTTCTCAAATGTCGGACTGTACCTACTAGCCAAGTAGCTTATAGGTGGTCAAATGTCTTTCTGAAGACCCCGTTTGGCAAAAGAGTACCCCTACGATTCTTGATCTGATCGTATGCAACTTCCATGCAGTCTACCAGATGTATATCTTGCAAAGCGCAGTAATTGATAAGACAGACCATGACATCACCAACAGAGTCAACAACAGCCTCTTTGTCGCCTTTAATGGTTGCATCTGCTAGTTCTCCCATCTCCGACATTGCTTTTAGAAGTTGAACTTCTGGGGTACTGTTAGGGATAATCTTACGGGCTTCTGACCATTGGATTATCTTCATTTCTATGGCAGCATAACTCATCTCACTCTCCTTAAAGGCTCTTGGTATTTCTCAGGTGGTGGTGGTAGCATTTTCTCAGAGGGTGGAGTCCATCCATGTTTTCTCCAGATTGCTTGGACATCCGAACCTGATTCCCATTTGAAATCCTTGTTGGCAACAGAGGGATAACTGATCTTTGAATAAGGTGGTTTTTCAATCATTTGATAGCTTTCATAATTCGTTGATTTCTGCCAAATTTGCCACGTTTGACACCCGATACTTCAATAAATCCCTTGTCTAACAAAGCACGATACCTTGCTGTGATTGAGGAATATGGGTAGTTTGGATACATCTCAAGTATCTCGTCTGAGATACACCCATCTGGGAAGCTCTTAATGGCCTCGTAAACCAACTGTTCTAGCTTGGTGCTATCAACCCCTTGAGCCGCCTGATGGCTCGTTATGGGGTCTTGGTTTCTGACCAACTTAAATGGTTCAGTACCAAAGAATCTCTCCATTGACTGCTTCATGTTGCCGAAAATATCATTCATTATTGACTCCTATTGGGTGGGGCTACGACTGCTCGTCCGCAAGCCTGAAAAGCCTTTGCACAGTTTTCGCCCCGATGAAAGTTTATCAGAAGGGAATGTCTAAGTCATCAAACTTGGGCTTGGGTGGTGCTCTCAATGGAGACTCATCCTTGGGAGACAGAGCCAAACCCATGAATTTGCCACTTTTGCCCTCTTTAATCCAGGCAGATAGCCAGAAATCCTGACCATTTACTGTGATATTTCCTTTGTAATCAGGGTGTTTCTCTGATTCCTTTTTATCGTTTTTGAACAAAACACCTGAGTTATCTTTCTTTTCCATTAGATTTCCTTTGCTTTCTTTAATGCGGAACGCACTTTACTGGGTAGGAGTGTCCACAATGCAATCTTTTGTTCTGCATCAAGGTTCTCTCCTTCCAACTTATCCCAAGCTGCCTTGGGGTCGCCTTGCTCACAGGTAGCAATCAATTCAACTGCCATTTCTTGCAAGTACTGTAATTCCTCTTGAGGAATATTATCCATTGCACCCTGAGTAGGCGTGATCACTACCGATCTGCCCTCTTCAGGTAAGTCTTCACCCGCATAGATGTATAGACCCAAGCCATGCAGACTTAAAGCCTTAGTCATGCAACGCATAATTGCTGTGTTGACTGCAAAAGCATCAGGAGTGGGGATGGCCTTGTTTCTGTAGTCCATCACAGGAAGCTGACAGGTCATTGGCTTGCCAAACATGGTGGCTGTAACGAACACCATTGCTGTGCCGTTGATGTCCATGAAACACTTGTCGCCAAACATCTCTACCTTGTAGGTAGCGGTAGGATCAGCTTTAAGAGCCTCTGCCCATGCCCAAGCCCATGATAGGTAGGTCAGGTTGTTTTTCTTCTCTGTATGAGAATTGACATCTTTTTTAAGTAACGCTTCTATTGACATATTAACTCCTTTGATTTTGATCTAATTCGTCATCAATGATTACTTTTTGTTCTTCCAAGTTTAATTCTTGGAATTCAACAAAGTGGTTTTCATCGCAACATCTGTAGTTTTCGCCTTTTGGTTCTAAGCAGTAACAGCAGTACAAAATGTCTGCAAATTGCTCTCTGTACTGTTCAAACAATGTCTTCATATTCACTCCTGTAGGTTTATTAAAATGTCCGTTTTTGCAATTCACTGTTAAATGCTTTAACACACTTGTTGAGCCAGCGCTTCATTGCAACTTTTTAGCACGATGGACTTCGCACAGAGAGTTGCTCAACACCTTTAATGTGCCATACCTTTTTATTTTTTTACATAGGGGTTTTCCCTAGTTCACAAAACTTTTTTGTCATGCTAGGCTACTCACATGAACATCGAACAAATTGAACAAAAATGCGCTGAGACATTGCTTGATTATGCAATCACAATGGCTTCAGCTTATGTAAACGAACCAGAGGACTTCAATGCCGCAGTAGTAGCTTTGCTTTGTAGAACACTAGAAAACCACATAAACCGCCCCATCAACATTCAGGAACTTTACCAATGACCCAAGAAGCAGTAATTAGAGCATTACAAAATGGCCCACTTACTTCCTACCAAATAGAGGATTTAACTGGCATACCAAGACTATCTATTGCAGCTTGTTGCACCAAGATGAGCTACAAGAAGAAATTAAAAATTGGAAAAGTTAAGATGGGTCGGTCTTGGGTTTCTCAGTACACCCTTGAGCCACACATGATTGAGGCTGAAAAAGTAGAAGAACCTCGTGATCTGCTAAACCCGTTTGACATTAGGAACGCTAAAGGCATCTTTTCTAAGGCTGAGTATGCGTCTATGAACGCCCAGGCTATTCGTTTGTTTGGCAGAAAACCAACAAATGAAATCACAAATAATCAATTTATTTGATACAATGTTTTGAAGCATGGATAGATACGAAGTCATGAGCGTATCGAAAAGAGAGCCTCCCCTCCTTCCATTGTTTCTTTTTGTTAGTGGGTGGACAGAGCGAGGAAAATTATGCTTTTACAGCCGAAAAATTGGGCAGTCTTTCAACATTACAAAGACAGATGCCCTCCGTGGATAAAACTTCATCGTGACCTGTTAAACGACAGGGCTTATATGCGCTTGCCTATTGCTAGCAAAGCGATAGCACCAATGCTCTGGTTGCTTGCAAGTGAGTCAAAAGATGGTGTTTTTGATGGCTCACTAGATGAGCTGGTGTTTCGTTTGCACATTACGCCAAAAGAATATCAAGATGGAGTTAAGCCGTTGATTGATAACGACTTTTTCATACTTGTTAGCGGAGTGCTAGCAGAACGCAAGCAAGTTGCTATCCCAGAGACAGAGGGAGAGACAGAGACAGAGACAAAGAAGAAAGCAACTAGCGTTGCACCACCTGTCGGTGTTTCTGATTCTGTTTGGCAAGAATTCAAAACTTTGAGGAAAGCCAAAAGAGCACCGATAACACAAAGAGCCATTGATGCAATTTCAAGCGAAGCGCAAAAGATTGGATGGACACTTGAGAAAGCCTTGGAAGAATGTGTAGTTCGTGGTTGGCAAGCATTTAAAGCAGATTGGGTTGTAAAACCAAACCCCGCAGACATTGTGAGGCTCACAGTTCCATCAAAGAATGAGCCTAACCTTGCTTTGCTGAAAATAGAGGAAGACGCAAAAAAAGCCGCACCAATTCCGCTAGAAGTGTTGGCTAGGATGGCTCAAATTAGGCAAAAAGCATGAACTACTTTGAAGCTATGAGACTGCTAGACAGAGTAAAAGATGGTGTCCCTTACCCATTACACCTGATAAACAAAGCATTGGAGTTAACTGGTGACTTGGAGCAGACGTAACATTCAAGGCCCAAGCGATAGAGTAATCCTAGAGCAAGCCGAGGCTAGGGAACTCTACAGAAATTGGGAAGGTAGTAAAAATCGTGACCTCATTCGTGCCAGACTTGAGAGAGCCGAAAGAATCTATGGCATAGGTGCTAGAGATCGCATAAGGGAATATATGAACCGAATCAAAGATGGGACACTTCTATGACTTTTATGGTGACTTTTAAGTTGGATGCTAACCCTGTTGGCAAACAAAGGGCTAGATACGTCAAGAGGGGAAACTTTGTGCAAACTTACACCCCTGAGAAGACAAGAACCTATGAGACTTTAATCAGGGATTCTGCAATCGAGGCAATGGGTGCTTCCGAACCATTGGAAACCCCTGTCAGCCTTTATCTCTACATCAGAGTGCCAATCCCTAAGTCATGCACCAAAAAGCGGTTAGAGGCCATTGATAACGGGTCAGAGAAGCCAACAAAGAAGCCAGACGCAAGCAATATCCTAAAAAGCGTAGAAGATGGCATGAATGGGGTTGTCTACCATGACGATTCGCAGATCATAAACATCCACGTTACGAAGGTTTATTCAAGTCTGCCAGGCGTTGATATTTGCGTTAAGGAGTGTTTGGAATGAGCAACCCATTTAAGATTACCGAGCCAACTTGCATCAGCTTCTCGGGAGGCAGAACATCGGCATTTATGCTCTACAAGGTTTTAGAGGCTCACCAGATGAGCCTACCGCCCGAAGCAATCGTATGCTTTGCCAATACAGGCAAGGAAGACCCAGCGACTCTAAAGTTTGTCCATGATTGCGAAACCCATTGGGGTTTGCCAATAACTTGGATTGAATACGATGGGGTAGACGAGGTAAAAGATCGATGGAAAATCGTTAACTACCAAACCGCAAGCAGAGAGGGAGAGCCTTTTGAGGCAATGGTAGAGCGCAAAAAGTATTTGCCAAACACTTTTGCTAGGTTTTGCACCCAAGAACTCAAGATTTTGCCTATCGACAAGTACATGAAAAGCCTTGGATATGAGGAATATGTGACTTTTGTCGGCATCAGAGCAGACGAGCAAAGGCGTGTTGCCAAGATGAAAAACAACAAAGACATCAAAGAAACACCACTTGCGACCGCAGGGATTGGAGTTAACGATGTTCTAGACTTTTGGTCTAAGCAGCCATTTGATCTTGATACTGTAACTGTTAATGGGAACTCATTGTTGAGCAATTGTGATCTTTGCTTCCTGAAAAAGGCAGATCATTTAATGGGGCTGATTATCGACAAACCCGAACGGGCAATTTGGTGGGCAAACATGGAGAAAAAGGTTGGCGCTAGGTTTAACCAGGCACACCCAAGTTATGTTGACATGATGCACTTCAATGCCAAACAACATGGATTGTTTGATCCCGATGAGGAATCAATAGCGTGTTTTTGCGGAGATTAGGGTAAATCCCTATGGTATTACGCAAACAATTTGATAATATTTAATTTTTAAACAGGAGTTAATGATGAACACATGGGAATTTGATACAACAATCGGTGCGGGTAGCGAAATCGTAACAGTCGTTTACGAATACGAGCAAGACCTAGATTCCACCTTTAACGAGTCTATTCGTGAGGTTTGGTTTGAGGGTCGCAACTGTATCGGTTTGCTGAGTGACGAATCTTTCAAAGAGTTGGAGTGTGAAGCGGCAATGCGGTTTCAGCATCACAAACTCAACTATAAGTTGGAGGATGTATGACAAAAAAACGTATTACTGCAACTGATGTTGCGGAAAGTATTGGTTATACAAAAAGAGGCAGATTTTATTATTCTGCTTTTTATGTAGATTTATGGGGTGATAGTGGAGTAATGAAATTTGGATTACCTGTTTACATAACCGATGGTGAATACGCATATCCTGACAAGATGACAGCAAAAGAAGTAGTTTTACTCTACAAGCAATATCAAAAAAATAAGATGGAGGATGTATGACCATCAGTTTTGATCAAAGGAAAAAAGAATTTTGGGATTGGCACAAAGCAAACCCCAAGGTTTGGGATTACTTCGAGAGGTTTTCTTTGGAAGCGGTCAAAACAGGCAGAAAGAAGGTAAGCCACTGGTTGATTATCAACAGAATCAGATGGGAGGTTTACCTTGAAACTACTGGCGAAGACTTTAAAATCAGCAATGACTATATTGCCTTTTATGCAAGACTTTGGAAAGCAAGACACCCCGAACACAAAGACTTGTTTAACATTAAAAAAATGATAGGCGAACCAACAGAGGGTGATAAACAATGAACGAACCCACCAAAGCAATCCAATATCTGATTGACACGGCAGAACCATACAGCAAGGCTAAAGCCACTCGAATCTATCTTGAGGGTTTTTTAAAGTCACGCAAGGCACAACTCATGAGCCAAGCGGGTACAGAAGTACTTGGAAAACAGGAAACCTTTGCTTATGCTCACTCTGAATACATCGAAATACTTGAGGGAATCAGGGAAGCCGTAGAAACCGAGGAGAAGTATCGCTGGCTAATGACCGCAGCACAGGCACGAATTGAGTGCTGGCGAACCGAGCAATATAGTGCCCGCATGGAAATGAAGGCCACCCAGTGAACAACAAACTGAACGCAAAGGAGAGGCTACACCTTGCAAGGGTTAAAAACCTCCCGTGTTCAGTATGCGAAGCATCAGCCCCAAGCGAAGCCCACCACTACAAACAGGGCTTGCAATATACTTGCATTGCTTTATGTGTCGATTGCCACCGCAATCCAGTAATGGGATGGCATGGGCAAAAACGGGCATGGGCTATCAATAAAATGGATGAAATAGACGCACTCAACGAGACCATTCGCAGATTGTGCGAGGAAATGCCCACCAAAGGCACTAAAAGCCCCTTTTAAGCCGTTTTTTGGGTTTGGGCATACCAACTATGCCAGACGTAAAAAAACCCTCCTGAGAGGGTCTGAGGGTTTAGCGTTTCCCGCTAAGTATTCGCAGAACTAGGGCAATGCAGGCATAGATCACAAGCCCTCCCATTCTTTGATTGCATCTTGTTTGCACTGATTGACTTGTTTTTTGGTTAACCCGTGGGCTATTTGTTCCGCTAACTCAGCAGCTTGTTGCGCTTTTTGGTCATTGGGTGCAGTTAAGGCCAAAACTAGGCATTGTGTGAGTGCTTCAATTTGTGTCATTTAATAAGCCTTTAAAAAAATCTTGTGAAAATACAATGTCCCCGTCAAATTCAGAGGGTATTAGATAGCTATCGTGTCCCTCAGACAGCATATATTCTTCAACGTCAACGGGACTCATAATTGCTTTTTCCTCGATGCTGTTAACAATGACCATTGGGTTATTGTCCCGCCCAATTTCAAAAGCCCCGTGGGTCATATTGCCAAACCAAATTTCAACGTGTTTCATGCTGTCACCTTTAAATTTTCCTCAATAACAGCCATTGCAGTGCAAACTTCATCCCAAATTTCATCAAATTGCTCATCCCCTTCAGGGATAAGGTCAGATCGATAAGCCTCTAGAGCATCCCAAATAATGCTAATTTGTTGTTTTGTATCGTGCATTTTTAGCCCCTTAGAATTGACGAAAAACGATGCCATTGATCGAGTCGCCAACATAAGCCCCTTCACCTTCTAAGTGTTCGATTACTTGCTGTTTTTGGTAATCTTCATCCATTTCAGCATCTAATTCAATGCCATATTGATCCGCGATATTCTCAAAAGAATCTTCGGAAAAGTCGCAACAAATGGCGATGACGTCACAATCTATTGATTCGCCTGTATCATTTTCATACTCTTCAAAATAATTAAAAAGTATTCTCAAGCCCTGATAAGAAAAATTGTCAGGGCGAATCATTCCAAAAAGATCACAGAATTCTGAAAAGTAAACAGTTGTTTTCATGTTGACACCTATTAAATTGAAAACCTTGGGAAATTCCAAGGCCATTGACCCCTATAAAAAGGGTCAACAGTCTTAAAATTAAGCGGCTAATCGTCTGTCTATTTCAACAATGGCACGATCTAGGCCGTTTTGACCTTGAAACCCGATAACAGCGCATCTTGTGGAATGAGTCAGGCCGTTTTTGTAAACCTCAAAACCTTTAGACCCTAGGTTTAAGACCCAAAATTGGCCTTTTTCGTATGCAATATCTGATTCTTTGTAAGACATATAAACCCTTTATTTAACCAAAACGTCAAAGTAAGCCAGCAAACCCACGCAAAGGGCTAAACCCAATGCAATGGCTGTGAGATAGTCTAAAAGATTGTTTTTCATGCTGTCTCCTCTTTTGAATATTTCTCATAATCTTTTAAGTCATTGACCATTGATTCGTAATCATCTTGAGAAATGTGGCCTTGATACAGTTTTTTATCCAAAATGCTCATTCTTTGCTCAATGAATGCCTTGTTTCGCTCAATGAATGCCTTTTGCTCTACTTCGTCAAATGTTGGCTCAACGTCATTAAACCTTGCAACACGATCAAAGAGGCTCTCAAACGCTTTTAAGAGTGTTTCTCTGTTGCCAATATCAGCAACCATTAAAGCCTCGCCTATATGAGCCGCAAATGAGCCATGTAAGCCAGATTTCATTGATCTACCGATTGTCCAAATTTGTGAATCAGAGTATTTCATTGTGTTTACACCTATAAAGTTGATGAAATGAGAGAGCGTTTTTTCGACCCTCTCACATATATAGCATAAAAGAATCGTGCCAACTCTCCTAAGTTGTTGATTCTATTGACCCCTCCAAAACCCTATAAGTATTTACCCTTAGAATTAAAGTATGCAATAATTAAATAAATCAATTTTCAGGCAAAAAATGGGCAGACCCTCAAACCCTCAAACAAAGTATTTCCAAAGAACACTGACAAACCCTCAAAGAATGATTCTATTGGCGGCCGGAAAGGGTAATTTGTGCCGTGGATTTGAGAACGTACTTGACCTTTACAGTGAGGCGCACAACAAGGGTTTCAGGCCTGACATGCCATTGAGTTTTTTAAGTATAGGTCGCGGGACAATAGACAGCCCCAACTTAGATAATCCAGTAATGGAAGACATAAGGGAATCAGTAAGAGAGAGTAAACGCGAATAGTTCTCAATTAGATCAAGTCACCATAAAAAGGTGCATCACTCTTTCACACTCGATTGATTGCAAATAAGAATCATTCGCATTTAGAAAGACTGTACAAATAACCATGAGGGTAAACCCTAAGCTGTATGCCTGGACAGTACTGTATAAAAAGACATAAGGGTAAACCCTAGGTGTGTGAGATGTATGGGGGGGGAGGGGGTAGGTTGGGTGTGTAGATATTTGTGGTACACCCCACCCTCAGAAAAAGCTAAATTGACAATTCCAAGGAGAACCAATGGAACAATTGAAAAGAGGAAGAGGAAGACCAAAGGGAAGCGTCAAAATGACCATACAGAGGTTTGCTGACAATCCACCCCTAGTACTACCTAAGACAGACCATCAACGTCTCAAGGAGCTTAAAGAGCTAATGATTAGGTCTGGAGGCAAGGATGTGGCTCAGAAGGTTATTGAGATAGCCCTTAATGATGAGCATCCCCATCAATTAGTAGCACTTAAGATGTGTCTTGATAGGACTCTTCCTGTTTCTTTGTTTGAAAAGGACAAGTCTCAGAGAAGTGCCGTAACCATCAATATCACGGGACTAGGACAAGAACCTATTATTGTTGATGAACAAGCAGAAGATGTAGAGGCTAAATATGGCTGATCTGAACTTCTCTCTACTTCCCTGGCAACAAGAAGTCTTCAAAGACCAAACAAGATTCAAGGTTGTGGCTGCTGGGCGTAGATGCGGTAAGTCACGTATGGCGGCAGTTACCCTACTCATTGAAGGACTCAAGTGTCCTCAAGGCTCTGCGGTTCTCTACGTTAGTCCCACTATGGGACAAAGTCGTCAAATCATTTGGGACTTGTTGCTAGACCTTGGAAGAGAGGTTATTCAGTCTTCCCATGTGAACAATCTAGATATTACCCTGATAAACGGGGCTAGGATATACGTCCGTGGTGCAGATCGGCCTGATACGCTCCGTGGTGTCAGTCTGACCTATGCCGTTCTCGATGAGGTTGCTGACATTAAGCCCGAGGCTTGGGAACAGGTCATTCGAGCAAGTTTGTCTGATAAACGGGGGAGAGCACTCTTTATTGGCACTCCCAAGGGAAGAAACTGGTTCTACGATACCTTTAAGTTGGGCGAGTCAGAGGATGATCCTGATTGGAAGTCTTGGCACTTCACCACCGCTGATAACCCTTTGATTGACCAAGCAGAGATAGATTCCGCTAAAAAGACCCTGAGTTCCTTCGCTTTTAAGCAAGAGTTTATGGCTTCTTTCACCAATGCGGGTTCGGACATCTTCAAGGAAGAGTGGATCAAATACGGGGTAAAACCTGAACATGGAAGCTATTACATCGCTGTTGACCTTGCGGGATTCGAGGAAGTTGCCAAACAAGCCGCCAATTCTAAGAAGCGTCTAGATGAGTCTGCTATCTCAATCGTTAAGGTGACAGACGATGGCAAGTGGTTTGTTGAGAAGATTGAACACGGCAGATGGGACATCCGAGAGACCGCCTCCAAGATACTTATTGCTATTCGGGACTATCGCCCTTTGAGTGTGGGGATAGAGAGGGGGGCGCTCAAGAACGCTGTTTTGCCGTATCTTTCGGACTTGATGCGAAAGAACAACACCTATGCTCACATCATAGATT
>Ga0208975_1000563_pt1 | contig 17388 bp, 22 predicted proteins | sample GreLakmeER78MSRF_FD_187700 | JGI IMG/M metagenome (GOLD analysis project Ga0208975, IMG submission 187700) | Freshwater lentic microbial communities from great Laurentian Lakes, MI, USA - Great Lakes metaG ER78MSRF (SPAdes) | ecosystem: Environmental > Aquatic > Freshwater > Lake | place: Great... | reverse complement strand
TCATTGAAGGGTCATACTTCAAAGCCGCAGGAATTAAGTCATAAATACGTTTAACCTCATCTAAGATATTAGCAGCAAGAGTTGTAGTCAAGATTGAAGAACCTGCTAAATCCAATGTATTAGTATCATCAGTTGCTTTCTTAACGAATCCGTCAAAGTATTTGTAGATACCTGCTGTAGCTGTGCTACCTGCCCAAATCATCTTGTTTACATATCTATCGTGACGCTTCAATACTTGTTGAATAACTACTGATTCAACTGATGCAGGTAATGTGCGGTCGATTAAAGTAGGATTTAATTGTTGAGCATACCAATGGTCTTCAAAGTCACGAGGATTGAACTCCATATAGATCATATAATCGGCAGGAGTTAATGTACGAGAACTAATAACTTGCTCACCTTTGCTTACAGGTGTAGCCATTCTATCTTGAATCAAATCTTCATAATCAGCATCCCAACGTGGAATAGTGAATTTCTTTTTGATACCATCTTTTACATAAACGTGACCACCTTGAACTGTTTCATTACCAGTAATGGCACGAACAATAAACTGACCTGCTGCTTCACCTGCGTAGGTTGTATCAGAGATTGTGAATCCATCTCCTTTCAAAGAACCTGATGGAGTTAAATTAGGAATAGTTGCACCGAATGCTTTAGCTGCACCGATAACTGATCCAATAGCAAATAATACCCCTGCAACCATTAAAGGTGATGCACCTACTGCCATTGACAGAGTTGTACTAACGAGGGCAATAAGTACAAGTGATAGTGCGAATTTTTGTGTTTGTTTCATTTTAGAATTGTATGTTAGGGTTTAGTTTTTAACTTGATTTTTAGCGGTTATGTTAGCCATAATAGAAGCGGCAGTCGCTTGTTGATATTCAGGTTCAGCGTTAGCTTTAGGTGATGCTACGTTTAATGGTAAGTCTTCTAAGATTGACTTAGTTCCTTCCATATCTAACTTAGCAAGGTTAACCCATTTAGCTAATGTCTCGGCTTTGTTACCGATACGAGCCTTAAATGTGTTTACCAACTCGGTAGCTGATGCGGTAGCTTCTGCATCCAATGTAGCTTCTTTCGATGCTTCCAATTCTGCTTTGGCTTGTGTTAATTCTGCTTCTAATGAAGCGATTCTTTCTTCTGCTGCGATACGAGCATTGTTTGCCGTTTCAGTTGCAGCAGTAGCGACATTTGTTGCTTCTTGCAACTTGTTGATAGCCTCTACGATTGATGCTTCGTTAGCATCTGCGTTAAGGTTCAACTTATTCGTGACTTGTGTCATTTTTGGTTTAGTTTTAGTGATTAATTTATTGATTAGTTTATCGGCATACGGCATTATTTCGGAAGTTGCATTTGGTACAAATTTCTTGTTTAAAGAACTTGTAAATTCAGTATCCGTTGAGATGCCTAAGTCTTTGCATTTGTTTGCATCCATCCAAGTAGTGACATCCATAAAGGACATAATTGTATCAATTTCAATACCACACTTTGCGGATAACATAGTAGCGATTGATGTTCTAAAAGCATCCATTGACTTGTTATCTCCACCGCTTACAGGGTGCATCATAAATTGAGCATAGTCGGACATAATACGTTTGCGTCCTGCCATAAAGATTGCACCTGATATGGATGCAGCGACACCTACGTTGTAAGTGTCAACAGGAGTTCGACTTTTGATGATTGCGTTGAACATATTCATTCCTTGCAAAACACTACCACCTTCTGAGTTTATCCAAACTTGGATTCTTTTTTTGCCCATCATATCAAGGCACAATAATTCTTCTTGGAATTTAGCACCATCGATGTATGGAAGTCCATCCCATTCACCTTCTTCGGTGTAAGATGCACCGATTTGACGATTGACCAACATTATTGGTTCGTCTGCGTTAGCATCAATGCAATATTCAAATTCCATCTCCATAGGTGCAAAAATACAAAGCCCCCCAACGTATGGAAGGCTTGTACATTACAAATCTTTTTTATGACTTTAATAGCCGTTCAATCTTATCTTTCGGCATTGAATCAAAGTATAACCGCAAGGCATCACCAACTACTTCCGACCGACTTACTTCTTGGTCTTTGGCATAGTTCACCACCAACGTATGATACTTCGGATTTGGATATGCTTCCACTTTTCTTTCAAGTGATGTTGACTTCTTTAGTTCTTGCATTGGGATGGGATTAGTTGTTGTAGAATGATACTCCATTTAAATAACAAACCATTGAATTTAAATTACTACCACTTCCTGATGTATTTGTCAATAGCACAAGACCTCCTGTATCTATTTGTAATGATGCAATTAACATACTGCCACCTGAAGTTATACAAAAAATAGGTAACCATAAATCATTTGTAGGTCTATATCCTACAGGTAATGTAAATAATGTTGCAAAATATGTTGTACTTGAATCTAAAATTACTCTTCCAGATAACGAGATTAATCCATCTCTATTTATTTTATATTTAGCAGTACCTGATGCAACATCTGAACCATAAGAAGCTACAGAAATATAAGGCATTTCTGAAACAAGGACTAATGACGAATAAGCAAATCCTACAGTCGGTGATGGTGCAATTGCGTTATAACCTACAACCATTGTAGTATCTTGATGAACACTTCTTGTAACACCATCTGTGAAAGTAACAGGGTCAGCAATCGAACTTGTCACATAACTTGTATTTTTTGTTAAATATACGGTAGTACCTGCTGGTAATGATGCAATATAACCACCACCACAAAGATATAATACGTCATTCCATAAGATAATACCTGCTTGTATATCGTATGTACTTCCTGAGCCTAAGTTATTACATCCATATAACGCATAAGGTGTTGATGTTGAATAATTTTTGCCAACAATAGAACGTGCTAAGGCAATGAGCATCTCGCTTGATGCGGTTTGTAAAAAATCCAATGTTCCTGATTTGACAGGGAATCCAACCGATGTTGAGATTGAGTTTGTAAGTAAGTTTTTCATTTTTTTAAGGGTATGTTGTTATTGTGTAAGTAAGTCCGATTGCGACATATCTATCAACAAATTTTCGCACTATCTGTTCTTTAGTTGTGCCTAATGCGTTGTATGTTGCGGTTTGTATGTTGATAGTAAAGTTAGCAGGTAATGGGAAGCTATAATCGTTTATCACAAATGAATCACTTCCGTTGTTATATGATGATGATGATATTGATTCAATGCCACCTACACGAAAAACAATGACAGGCGGTGTGATGTTAGATATGTAGATAGGACTAACACTTGGAGGGTTAACATACGTTGTGCCGAATCGTTTGTTCAATGCGTATTCTAATTCCAACTTAGTAGCGTTGAAGTTTTGACTTTCATCCGAACCAATGAAGCTATCAAGTATGCGTAACCAATCGGTTGATGCGGTTGGTTCTGCGGTAGTAGATGCTACCATACATTCGTAAACCGAACCATCTTTATACTTGACGTGCGCACCTGCGGTGTATGTACCTGCACTCCAAGTAGTAGCCGTTGTATCACCTATCATTGACTTATAGAAAATTTGATACATACGATTGAACGCTGATAATAAACCCGATGTAAGTGTCTTGATATAAGTAGTGCGCTTATTAATCGGAAGTAAATCCGATATAAGTTTGTTTATATCTATGTTAAAAAGTTGTGCCATTATTCAGCTATAAAAGTTAGTGTATCTGTAAAAGTATGACCTGCGGTAGTTTCTTGAACCAAATATCCTGCACCTGATGTATACTTTCTTAATATCCAATCACCCCCCAAAACTAAATCAACACCAGCGAGTACTGCTGCACCATCTAAGCGACAAGATACTCGTTCAAATACAACATCATTCACTCCTTCTATTTGACGGATAAGTGTCTCAAGATCTGATACTTTTATATCACCACCGAAGTTTGTCTTGGATAAGTTTGCAAGGTATGTGTTCAAAGTATTGATGACATTGGTATTGATAACTGAAGCATAGATACCTTGATAGTAAATACTTCCTTCGATACGAATCTTATCTGATGTTGCTGATGATACAACGTATGATATACCTGCCGTTCCTTTAAGTAACACATAGCTTTGTAATGCGGTCACTTCTGGTGATGTCAATGAAACAAGTGGTGAACCTTTAGCCACCTTGACTAATACTTGATTAGCGAAGTTAGTGCCAACCGAACAAGCCGTTACGATACGCAATGATTCGTTGATGATTGGATATTGAACAACACCACCCACGTTGGTCAAGTATTGAGGTGTTGCGGATGAGTATTGAAATCTAAACACCGCATCTTGTATCCACTTCGCACTACCTGACGCTGACTTCTCTAATATGTCTTGCATCTTTGCGATTTGGATGTCTTGCAACTGCTCGGCAAGTGATTGAGCAACCGCAAACGTATAGCATATCGCCCTTAATAGATTCCTTGCTGACCAAGTGTTTGGATTAATCGTAATGCCGATACTACCGAGTTGCGTTACTAACTGCGTTACTAAATAATCATTGCATTGCTGAACTGTTCTTGCCATTGTTGTTGTGTTAAGTGTTCCAAATTTTGTCCATATACTCACGAATCAATTCCGTTTGCATACTTGTTAATGTTGATGTTTGTTTCATAAATGGTCTTGCAGGTACTCGTCTTGTATGCGCACCTACTTGTATATCTTCTCCTCTAATTTCAATTTTCCTTCTTGAATAAGATTCTTTATATTGACCCTTCTTATTCATCTTTAATCCTTGATATGTCTTTGTGTGAGTAGTAAAAAATTTAGATCTTGAATGCGCCCCAATACTTGACTCTCCGCCCTCGTTATGAATAGCTGCGTATGGCAAGTCTACTACTAATCGTATGCGGTCAAACTTACGTTCAACTGCCGACCTTGCTACTTTTCGTCTAAGAGTTCCTTTACCAACTAAGATAGGATTGCTTTGATGAGCCGATAGACTTATGCCCTTAGGTTTGTACTTAAATTCCTTAGTGCCATCTATCCTTCGATTTACTTCCTTCCACTTATTTTCATCAAGTCCACCTTTGTCAAACGCTTCGGCAAAATGATTCTCAGCTTGAGCAGATAACTTAATAGGTAACTCACGCTTAGTTATTTTTAAGTTTGCTTTTACTTGTTGGAAGTTAAATCGATTCATTTTAGCCATTATCCTAAGTCGGTGTCTTGTTGTTGTTTTACCATTTCAATATGTTCATCATCATAAACTAATACTCGTAGCTTTTCCATCAATGCTTTGTCCATAAATTCACTACCTTTCTTGATAGTTACGTTTTTAAACGATACTTCTTTAAAGTGTTCAAGGTCCGCTTCCCATTCAGGTTTGCGTTCCAGCATTCCTCTTTTAAACTCTGCCCACTTATCTGCTCTAAGCATTATCTCTTCGACAGGTCGGTTACGCACCTTCCAAAAGTCAAGACACGCTTGTATCATATCAATGGTCATATTGGCTTTGTAGCCTTTGTGTATTATTGTACTCATTTATTCTTCTTCAAAGTTAGGTAAAGGTAATCCAAAGTTATCTTGTCCAAGTTCCGCAGGTGCATCGAAGTAGGGATGGTCTGCGGTGAATATTTCACCCGTCTTACCTACGTTGTTGATAAATATATCTTGCCCTTTCGCACTCATCTGTTCGACCACAGGACCAACAATATCTTCTGGTGATTCGGTTAGTGATTTGTTCTCATCGTGTTGCAAGACTATACACTTGCAGTTGAAGTGGTTGGTAGGTGCAACGCTATCCCATATTGGGTCATCAACAGGTGCGGTCATTCCATCTAATGGTTGACATATATCACACGCATCACCAATGGCTGAGTACTCAAGTATTGGTAACACATCTTTCTCTTGCTCTATTCGTTGCCACTTCGATGCGCTATCTGCTTGTGCTATTGCCGTGTTGTATTCGGTTGGTAAGTACCTTAGATTATAAGTATCATAAGTCTCTCTTGCTTTATCGTAAAACTCTTTGTAAGTTCTTACTTTGCCGTTTTCATCCACTAAATCAGCACTCATAGCTTTAACACCATTATATGTCTTAGCTGCACTAAACATATAAACATTCGTTACTAACTCTTGTAAGAATGGGTCGGTAGCAATAGCTTCAAAGCCTACACCAAATCCTTCTAAGACCGCCTTCTCTAAGTATTTAGTCAATGCTTGATAGTAATCTAATGGCAAATCAAGTTCGGTAATACTACCGTCCTCAATGCCTTTGATTAACTTCTCTATTTGACTATTACTGTACTCCATTAATGGCTGTGTTTAGAATACATCTTGTTTAACTTATTTTGAATCTTTGCAGGAAACGTAGGTGCATTCGGTGTCGGTACAACTATCTCTGCCAATGGTATGCCAGTCTTCTCGGTGAAGTATTTCCCATCCATCTGTAACCCACCTTGTTTAATCTTCACACTTAGGTCTGCAATGGTATTAGCGTTATCTACCTCTTCGCTATCATTCATCATACACGCTACTGAACCCTCAGCTATGTTGAAACCTAAGGCTCGTAGGCGGTCGAATAGTTGCTTGTTTACTAATGGTAAGACAAACGATGCGTCTTTAGTTTGCTTATCTTTAAGTGCTTGTTGTGCAGGTGATTCTTCACCACTATTGCCTAACTTACCTGCGATTGATTTGATAGCATCAGCGTGACCAAGTATTATCTGAGATACCTTAGCCTCAAGTCTTGCCTCAAAGTTATCATAACCCTTATATCCACTTCCACCAAGTGATGTCTCTATGAACTCGATACTATCACCGATGTCATCTAATACCGCCCAACCTGATGAACCCATTTGCGCTAACGTATTAGCGAACTCTTGTCTCTCGGCTTCGTTGGTCTTGTTAGTCTTACCAACTCTAAATGGTTGCGAGAACAACTCAACGAAATCTCCGTTAAAGCCAAGTAGATTACGCATAAATATCTCGTAGATAGATAACTCCCAAAACAATCCATATCCGCAACGTGATGCGCCTGTTTCGTTAGGTGTACCAACAAACACATACCAATTCTTAAACTCTTCTTCCTCTTGTATCTTACATCCACTTGTCATATAAGCAAACGAGCCGATAGTGATGCGGTCAGGTGATACGTTCTCACGCTTGATGGTGTTGATATATGGAAACTCCCCATCGACAATATCATCCAAGTGAACAACTGAATAACCGAAGAACAAAGCGTCCATACAAATCGATAAGTAGGTAGTGAACCAAGTCTTGAGTTGCGTCTTGCCGTTGATAGTATGACATAGTAAGTCGGTTAGTTGTTGGTCTATCTCACCTGATGCGGTTCTAAACTCCCATTTGCGAAGTAGTGTTAAATCTTTTCTACGTTCAACACACGCTTTTATAAATCCGTTTTCTCTTGTGTTAACATACATCTGTTGCATCTTCACACGGAATGGATAATAAGCTCGTTCTGCCTCGTTGATAGCGGCTGCTCTTGTTGTTACATCTTGACGGATACGAAGTAACTGAATAGGTACTATCGGTGTCTTAGCCGATTGAACTATCTTGGGTGTTGGAGATAGTACGTTCTTTATGTTGCTGATTATACCCATTAGTAATTGTTGTTTTGTTTGACCAATCGTGAACCATATCGTATTCGTTGACCTGACTTCGGTTGTATCAATGGCAAGTCTGCGGTGATGTCAGTACCTTTACTGCAATTCTTCAACCAAGCAATCACATCATCATAACGCTTAACTCTAAGGTCTGGAATGTTGCGAGGTGCAATGCGTGAATGAAGATGGAATAATGTTACATCTATCATCATATTAACCATTTGTTGATTGCGGTTATCGGCTTTAATCCAAGCGGCATCTCCTGATACTAACGAACTACCTGTCCTTAAGTACGTTGTACCTGTACCCCAAAACTCAGGATGTTCATTTGGTTGAACCGATAAGTTAGCGACAACACAAGTGTATGTCTTGTTTGCATACCATACATCGTCACCTACTTGATATGTTTTGTAATAATCCCATTCAGGACTATCAAGACCGATATAATAGATATCGTATTGTGCGCCAAGTAACTGCCACTTAGCAGGATTCCAAGCCCCTGCAACCGTGATGGCTATTGTGTTCTTGTAAACATTGCCCAAGTATAACGTCTGCGAATGAAGTGCATAAGTTGATGTGGTGCTGAATGCAGGTGCATCAAAATACACTCTATTCTTGCCGTAATATGTTAAGTTGTAGTCGTAGATTGATGTATCGGTAAACTCTTCCGATGTTAGATACTTCTGCCGTAAGTAGCTGACTACTTCTGCTTGTGCTGCGAGTTGCATCTGAGTTACTAAAGAATAATCAGCACCTATTATCTGAGATAGGTTATCTGATTGAATCAGTTTCTTGTAGTCTTGTAAGATTAGGTAACTCATTGGCAAAGTTTGATGCAAATATACGAAAAGTAACGCACTTAAAAAAGTATGGAGAATATGTATACGAAATAACACAATACTACTACCATCATAATCAATATGCCTATTATCTCTTCCTTTGGGTTTCGTATGTTCATTAGTAGCTATTTTTACTATACACCTTGCCGATGGTAATGGCTTGACCGATGTCACCACGTTGATACTTACTAAACGATTCAGCGAAGGCATAGCACAACAAGTAATCGGTTAAATCGGTAAAGTGTCCAGTCTTTTGGTATCTTACTTTAGTTTGCCCATCGGTTTCCATTTCTTTGTTTTTTGTTCCATCGGCAGCCTCTTTAGTCAATACAAAGTCATTGATTGCTCTTTTGCAAGAATCATCAATCTTAAAGGTAATACCATCGTATTCGCTATCAAGGACTTGGTTAAAAAAGTTTCCACGCATTGCCACAGATGGATTTGACTTTGCAACTCTAAGTTGAGGATGATATTCTTTAAGTTCATCCATTATTAAACGGAAGAAGTTATGCCCTTTCTCCAACTTTACATCCGATTTTTGTGAGGTTGCATCACCATAAATGAATAAACCCGAAGTATGTCCGTGATACTTACGTTTAAATTCAGAACATACCGCTTTGATAGTGTTGTTTGGATTAACTCCTGATATCTCTGCTATCTGTTTAATGTTCTTGCGTTCAATTTGGAAGATACCAACAGGCAAGTACGGATTCACATTTTCATCAAAGCTAATGTGCAAAGGTAATGATGGATCATAGCTACAAGCACCAACGTGCTTTTCTAATTCAAAGCATTTATAAAACTCACCACCCACTTTGAGTTGAATATCCCAATTACCTTCCACGAATACCTCGTATTGATATTTAGGCATTGATTTAAGGCTTTCTAAGTAGTCTTGCGGTATGTATGGGTTATCGGTAATCTTGGAAGGAATATAGAGCCAATTATCAGGCATATCGTTAGCTTTCCACCGATTGTACACTTTATCTTTCACCCAATTATTTGCAGGATTGCAAGTGCCAAGTATCAATGGAGGCGGTTGTTTGGATATGATATGACTTCCAGCACGTTCAATGCACTTGTTAAATGTCAACTCTTGCATCTCATTCATCTCCTCAAGAAGGAATCCATTACATTCTAATCCTTTGAATCTGTTTAGTTCTTTGTCATCGGCATAATTTTCACCAAAAAATAATAATTGACTTCCATTGGTAAAAGTAACCGTCTGCGTATCTTGATTGTAATTCTTAATAAACGATGTTGGACATATCTTACCGAATGATGGAATAGTAGTTCGTTTAAGCGTTTGCAAGGTATCACGCACTACTACCCATTTGCTTTGAGGATATATCTTTGCAAGTAATAATAATGCGCCTAATCCTGCGAATGTCTTACCTCCACGAATAGCACCCCCATACAAAATAAAGTTATATTTCTTACTAAAAATACAATTAAGAAATTCCATTTGTTTGGGGAATGGATTAAATAATACTTCGTTAGAATTCATATTCAATGTCTCCTAATATAAACACTTGCTTTTTAGTTGATACAACTGCATCTATTTTAGTGGTTGTCTTTCCATAGGCTCTATCTAAAAGAACCTCTGCTGCTCTTACATCTCCTTTGGTAGCTTTAGATAGTAATGCCATCAAGATAGCTTTAGCTGCCGATATATCATTCTTCTCTTCTCCCAATACCTCAGCTAATATATCATCCACTTGAGGCAGTTTAGGTTTACGACCATTGCCTTCTCTCCTTTGGTCATAACCTGCTTTAAATGGTCTTAAGTTTTCGGGTACTCCTCCTTTTTTAGGCATATACTTCTCCGTTTCGTTTTATTATTAATGTTGGGTCAAGTTTGCGCATTCGGTCCACAATAACTTGGCAGTATTTTGGGTCAAGTTCCATTATATATGTTGGCAATCCTTTTTGATGTCCTGTTGCCATTGTTACTCCACTACCACCAAAGAAATCTGCTATATTTTTAATTTTATCTTTTGTTTTTTCAATACACCATTCTACCAATTTAATTGGTTTTTGTGTTGGATGAACTCTATTTGTTTTTTCTGACGCTTGTGTAAATTGTCTTACAACACTTCTAATATTAGTCCAAGCAAGTTCACAATCCGTTTGGTCGCTACCTCCGTTATTTTTATCCCATACTAACCAGCATTCGCTATCAGGTAATGCAGATGAATAATAATTAGCACCCCACCAAATATGATGTGATTTAGGATATAATGAAAAAATCAAATTAAAACTATCTCTTGCTACATCGGTATTGTCATCACCTAAAATATCATTACCATATCTTTCTTTTAAAACTCCGCTTTTGCTGACTGCATTCATTCCGTATGGTGGGTCAGTATGTATTAAATCAGGTTCAACTCCAATCATTAATTTATTTATATGGTCTGCATCAATACTGCTTCCACAAAGTAATCTATGTTCGCCTATCTCAAATAAATCTCCCAATACTATATCGGTTTCAATACCACCATCAGGTACATCAAAGTCATCTTCTTCTGCTTCGAGTTCTTTTACTGCAAAATTCGGTATATCTAACCCCCATTCACTTAACTCGCTTACATCCCATTCGTTTTGCAATACTTCCCAATCGTGTTCTCCAAAGCCAACATTATCAGCAATAATAAACCTCCTTACTTCTTCAGGAGTAAGTTCAGTTGCTTTCTTTACCCAGTTATCAGGAATCTCTTTATATCCCAATTCTTTCAATGCTTTAAGCCTCATATTACCACCAAGAGTAATATTGTTTTCATCAATAACCATTGGTCTTAATTCCATCATTTTAGGAAACTCCTTTATAGAATTAACCAATTTTTTAAACTTATCGTCTTTAATAAGTCTTGGGTTATTGGGATTTGGTAATATTTCAGTAATTTTTATCATTTATCACATTTTGTTCTCATTATTCACTAAGTAATGCAAAGTTACAACAGAAATATCGATATATTAAGATTATAGATACACTACAAGAAATGTAATGTAATACCATAAGTAATAAACAACTGCGCTTTTTCTCCGTTAGTAGGAAAGTGTTAAAACCACTAACATCATCGAATTACTACACCATCAAGACGCTGACACACTTAGTCTTCGCTATGTTGTGTTGATGTGTAGGCGCATTTGTTTATCTCTACTTAACTCGCATTATTGACTTTAACTGTTCCATAATCTCATCAGCGACATCTCCCCAAAACATCTCACATTTGCCATCCTTAATTGGCGATTCCGTGAAGTACCATTGGTTTGTTGCATCCGCAGGTGATGTATACCTCTTACATTGTTCCTTTATTGGGCAGTTGATACCTTTGCAAAGAGTCTTATCCATTATTCGTATGTTTCATTGTAGTATTGTTCGGCTCTTGTTTCATCATTCATAGCTTTAAAAACTTGTGCATCTTTAAAGGTATTAATTATTTGATTTTTCTCCATTTGTTTGGCTTGTTCAATTAACCCATCAATATAATGTTTATGATTAAGTGATAATACACCACTATAAAATGGCTCACATTGATTTAATTTTTCTACTAAATACTCTATTGCTGTTTTCTTACTCATCTTATTTCTATTTTTATTTTTTTATTGTCTTTAATAATTTTATAACCTAAATTTTCGTAAAGTAACAAGTATCTATATACTGTCCTATTACTTACTTGAAGGTATTTTTCAATAGTGTGAATGTGCCTTGCTTTTTCTTGCAGTAATTGCAATAATTTAATGCACCTATACATTTTATGTTGATTCATTTAATATTTTTTATAAGTTTTGTCGAAGTATTGTTCTGCGTTCACTAATTGAATATCTCCTTGGTCATAAGCTTTAATTATCTGCTCTTTCTCCATCTCTAACGCTATTTGCTTAGATTTCATATAATCGTGTTCGTGAATCTTAATAGTAATTATATTTGATTCATCAACTTTGATATCAGATTCCAATGTTTGTATTAACCAGTTAACTGATGTTTTCTTGGATTCATCTAATGGACTACAATCACAATAGCTTGTATGACCGCAATAACACTTAATCTGATTAGGCTCTAACGCACCCTTCAATGACATATAATTTTTGGCTCTTTGTTTAGCTTTATTTTGTGGAATGATGATTTTGTAGTCTATATCCCACTTTCCTTTAGTTTGCCAAATCTCAACTTCAACCTCCTCACAACTTGGATTCTTCACAAACCATTCTAAAAACTCATTGTCAATAGGTTGTACACCATCAATAATAAGTTGTTCATCGGTTGTTAAGATGACTTTTTCACAACCTTTATATGGTGTGTACTCTGCTTTGAAAATCATATTACAATCGGGTTTCCAAAAATAATCACCTTCTTTAATTTCTTCATCATTAGTGATGTAAATGTGTTGATAAGAATCACCCATTTCTCTCATAGGAGAATAATGTCTACTTAAAAAGTAACCTCCGTATTTATTTGTTGAATGAACTAATGGAGAATAATTCTCTGTTGGTATTAAGTGTATGTTCTTCATAATGTGTTATATATTTTACTTGTTTACGTTTACGTTGTGTCCTTTACTACTCATATACTCCTTAATCTTACGCTTGGCATATTCATCAAAGTCTTGCATCTTACTCGCTGGTATCGTATAACTCTTACTCTTAGTTGATGGCTCGTTATACATTGGCTTTCGTCCTGCGTTACGTTCGTTGTGTATTGGTTTACTCATAGTATGTATGTTCTATTGTGCAAATATATGCAACTTAATTAATTATTGATACTTATTTAATAGGTTATCATAGAACTTAAAAAACTCTTCCATCGAATGAACTATCACATACACACCCTTTGATGTTATAATGCTTTCTTGATACTTCTTCTGTGCTTTCGATTGTTTGTCCTTCATCTTGATTTCAATCTTAACCGAAAGACCAACCTCGTGTTCACCTATCATAACTGCGATAGTTGAATGGATGTCAGCCGTTCCTTTTGTTCCTTGACCAGGCGTAAAGGTAACACCTTGTGTACGATTGCCTATCTGTTCACCTGTTAAGCCATCTATAACCTTGTTAACTCTTGCCTGACCTTGATTACTTACCCTTTCTACTTGATGTCCTTCGTACTTTAGGTAATCTCGTACACAAGCCGTTAGTCCATTAGCCGTTGTATCGGTTCTGTCGTAATGGTCAAAGCTATCTTGTTGAGGTGTGATGCTTGGATACTTGGCTCTTGAGTATCGTTGCTTGGCTTGGATGATGCGTTGTTTTTCTGCTCGTGTCATTGGTGTTCTATTGTTAGTCCTAACTGGACTATGAGTTTTATAAGGTTTTCGTTTCGTTGCGACATTGCGTTAAGTGTTGTTGGTATCGTAAATTCACCTGTTCCGCTTCGAGGCGGTTCATCTTGTCGGTCTTGAGTAAGATTATATCCTTGCGTTGTGACGAGGTCAAATGTTCTCGTGTGACGCAGGATAATCGGTTTGCTTGTTGACATAGTTTGAAGATTCTAAAACTCGATGTCTTGTATGATTGGGTCGGCTGTAAATTCATTGTTATTTGTTTTGATTTCAAAGTATCGACCAATGTGGTCTTTATCAAATACTATCTTCTTTCCATAAAACATTGCATACTGGTCAACCCACATCTTTAACTTCTTTTGACTTAACCACTTCTTTAAATCAACATATTCTTCAATAATATCTTCAAAGAACTTTTTAGAATATATCCTTGTGTTTGATGGCATATTTTCAGCATCCAAAGTGTATTCATAAAACTCGTTAGATGTCTTGCTTATGAACTTTCTAACTTCTAAATTCTTGAACTCTGATACAATCAATCCATTCTCAAAGTAGAATTGAACACATCCTATCATAAAGTTGTCAAACTTTGACCATTCTAATTCCGACCATTCATCAAATAATAAGTGTTTGAACTCCTGCAATGGTGTATGATTGGCATTGAAATGACTACTAAATTCAACCTCAAACTTGCGTCTATCAAACGAACCACCCGCACCACCGATTGTATAGTTGGTGTTGATAAGAATTTTTGGTGATTTGTTTACAGGTAATTTGATTGCCAATTGACCTTTTCGTTCAATGGTAATGCCTTCCGTGATAAGGCTAAATAAACTTTCAAAGTCAAAGTGTTTCTTGACATCATCGAATACCAATACTTGAGTATCTGTTGAAATTGTCTGATATTTGAATTGGTCATTAAAACTGAATATCTTTCCATCAAGACTATTTAACTTCTTCATCTTGCTGATGGCATTGCTAAATAACCCTTTCCCACTTCCGCCATTAGGTGTATCACTGATAGTCTCATCATTTAGAATTATAGCCTTATTATTTGCGCTTGTTTTAAACGAGTGAAGTAAGTACCCAATAACCGACTTAATGCTCTTAAATCGTTCGTTATCGCTTCCTGCAACAAGGTGTATAAATCTTTCATAAACGCATCCACTACTATCGGCTTTCTTGTATTCACGTTGTATGATTTGATTCTTCCATACATAACCACCTGAATCAATATAATCAATTTCTTCAACATTAGTCTTTGATACCCTTACCACTTTATTCAAGTAATACAAATATGCTTCTTCTTGAGTATCTTCAAGTAATGTAACATCTTTTGTGTTCAAGAAGGATAAGTAATCGTAAGTAAAAAACTTGGTATTTCCTGCCATAAAATCAAAAGGCTTCATTCCAATATTTTCGGCATTCTCAAGATGATGCAACACAAAATCTTTAATCTTGTCCTTGTTTGTTTCTTCAATAAGATTCTCAAAGATATTGATAAATATAAACCCAGCGTTTGATGGATAATACTTGTAAAAGTTATGTTCTTGAAGGAATCCTTTAAACTTGTGATGTTGCACAACTACATTTCCCTTAGCCGTATATTCCCAAAAATCAGTGACGCTTATATTATCCTTAACCGATTCCACCGCCATATCAAATTCATCATCGTTCAATTCAGGAAATGATTTACGCACCATCTTGATGTCCTTACCTGAACGTATCAACTCTTCAACTCGTTTCTTGGTATGAATGTCTTCAAAGAACTTAGTATGGTGTTGCGATGTTTTCTTGTAGGCACTTTTGACAGTTGTGTCAATTTCACGTTGCGTGAAGTCCTTTTGTTGGTATTGTAAACATACCCTCATTGCTTCGTTTAAACTAATGCCATAATCATTCAACGCTGATGCTAACTTGAATAGATTCGCATTGCGTTCACCTGATGACATCGAGAACTTATTGAACCACTTTAATAATCGACTTATAATCTCATTATCCGATTTGATGGGTATTCTTACCTCTTCGGTTACTTCATAAATATCAACCTCTTTAAGTTCCGTCCATTCTAAGCTATCATCGTTAACATACAAGTTAGCGTCATAAGACTCAAAGCATATTCTACAAATATCGCTACAATGAATATCAAAATAAGGCGAATTAAACTTATCCTTCAAGGAATCAAAGTATCGTTTATGATTAGGAATATCCTTTGGAATCTTGACCAATACCTTCAATCCATTTCTTCTTGGAGAAAGGAAACAAGCAAAAGTAAAAGGGTCAGATATAAACGACTCACGATACTGGTTCATTTGCTCAGGTGTATCAAAGTTATCAAAATCCAAACATATAAGTCCTGAATGTTCAATGATACTTACGGCATTACGTTGGGTAAAAGTTCCGCTAAACAAGATTGCAGGTAATGTGTTCTTGAGTTGCTTTTGTTTAGCCTCATCGGTAGTGCTTTCAATCTCATCAATGATATGCTTTGATTTGCCTTCTTTGATACGTTTTAAGATGTCATAAACATCTCGGTGATATGCTGCGGAGACTTCGTTAAAGTTTTTGAATATGCTTATTTTCATAATACTTTCTAAATTAATAGTAAAAAAAAGTCCTTTATCTACTCGTCGGAGTACCATTCCGACTTTCAATAAAGGACTAATATAATTGTTATCATTGGTAATGGTACTACCTAAACATAAATTCGAGTTACATAAAAAGACAATACATAAGTATATCTAATTGATTACTTTTACTATTGGTGCAAAGATAATAGTTAAAAGTACATTATAAGAAATAACTAATGGTTACGATAAACACTTTAAAATAATTTATGTTTATGAAACATTATGTCGGATGTATAAAAGTGCCGCCACATTGCCTTTCCTTTGTAACCTATACCTATCGTAGCTTTCAGCGATTTTGTGCCACATCCAAGTTTTTTTTGATACCACCAGAAAAAAACTTTTCATTTTCAAACCTTTATTTATTCAGGGAAGAAGTAAGGAAATCGTCAATGTGGCACGGAATACGCTAAAATGGAAGCGAATCTCCCAATGGGTCAGTCGGTTGCACTACTTCGGCTTGAACTGTCTCAATGTGTTGACCACTACCTTTCGCCTCTATTCTCCAAGCCTCAAGCGAATTGAAATACGATGTCTTGCCATCCTTTGTCCATTCCTTCCCACGAATATTGAAGTGAACCGTGACAACTTGCCCAGTTTGAAACTTGTCCAACAAAGGACATTTGTCTTGCGTCAATTGGAATTGAAGATACTGCGGATACTCGCCATCCGTTTGCAGGATGAACTCACGCTTTGTGAACTTGTCCGATACTTGTACGGCATCTCGTTTGATTAATAGCCGACCATCGGCTGTGTACTTTTCTGTACTCATTGTATATGTGTTGCTGAATCACAGCTTGTTTATATGTTATGTTATGCGCATTTTATTATCTCAAACCTACTGATGATACACGCATCCCCACTATACCTCCTACGAGGCTCATACAACGATGTTTTCAAGTTTGGCGCATTATGTCTTAGCAAGGTAACAAATCTCTCGTAAAGAGCATCTTGTGTGTCTTTCATATTATTCACAACTTTAATCGAATTGATTATTGTTGTGTGGTCACGATACGAAAGGAATCTGCCTATCTCGGAAAGGTTATAACCATTCTCGTAAGCTATGAAACAAAACAAATGTCTTGCC
>Ga0208975_1000556_pt1 | contig 17586 bp, 13 predicted proteins | sample GreLakmeER78MSRF_FD_187700 | JGI IMG/M metagenome (GOLD analysis project Ga0208975, IMG submission 187700) | Freshwater lentic microbial communities from great Laurentian Lakes, MI, USA - Great Lakes metaG ER78MSRF (SPAdes) | ecosystem: Environmental > Aquatic > Freshwater > Lake | place: Great... | reverse complement strand
CGGGAACAGAGGGTGCGTCCATGGTGTAACGGACTGTTGGGTGGTCACTGCATACCCTTGAGTCCATGTCTCTAAATGCTTTTTTCTGAGGCATGGTGTAGAAGAAGAAAAAGAAGCAGCAAGCAGAAGCAACAAGATGGATTACTCGCTCGACATTCAAGAGATGGTGACCCGTGTCATCAAGTATCTGCTAGAGGGCCTGGTCGTCGGTATCGTTGCCTTTGTCCTGCCCTCCAAGGGCCTGACCATCAACGAGGCCATCCTGATCGCCCTGGTCGCCGCGGCCATGTTCGCCCTGCTCGACCTCATGTCGCCCAGCATCGGTGCCAGCTTCCGCCAAGGCGCCGGCATGGGCCTAGGCTTCGGCCTGGTGCGCTTCCCCATGTAAACCCAACCCCAAAAAAGGATGCTGGCGCGCCTACATAAGCACACACCTCACTCGTTTTTAAGACATTCGCTATATATGTTTTACTCCCTTCCCAAGGACGTTAAGAGAATCATTGCGAAAAAGAAGTCCGGTATGGAAACGATGGCCGTCATGATAACATTGGATTATGCAGACATCTTGCTCGAACGTAACATGACCGACGCGGCATACCACTTTAGTGTAAAGAGTCGGAGAGTATCGAGCCGTATGAACGAGGGTGTTGTGAGCTATGAAGGAGAGTTCAGGTCGCCCATGATCGTGCGTGGCAAGAAGGCCACCGTAGCTCTGATCAAGGCATTTCTCGGAAACCACGTCATCAATACTGAAGAGACGGATGAAGATGACGACGACGATGACTACTCGGAAGATGATATCAATGTCTATATCTTTCAATCGGCTTCAACCATTCAAGAGGCTTGTAAGATTGAAAATCGCAATGATGACAAGCTAACAACGATATCGAGCATGCTGTGTCGTGCATGCGTCGTTTCGTCGAGGTATACAGCTCACATGAGGAAGCTTTGGCTTACGCTCGACAACGTTGTCGAGTTCATCGGCACCAATGAGCTTGTTGATGCTAAGTAAGAGCGACAGGCGGTCGGTGTGTAATGTTTTGACCGGTCCTCATCAAAAAAACAAAGTGCATAATATAAATGCAGCTTACAACATCCTATGAAAAAATCCCAATTTCAATTCAGCTTCATGTCCGTGAAAACGAGACAATAGACATCGATGTTGTCATTCATAACGTCGATCCGAAGAAGAAGCCAATCGTTGCCATCGACCTGATTTTGTATCGGGCCATGAAGTCTGATGCCAGTATAAAATTGGCGCTTTTCTATCGGAACAATGACTCCTCCATGGGTGCCATGTACCAAAAACCGCGCTTATCACAGCACGTACTTGCTGCATCCTTTGAGTACTTGGTGAAAATGGGCATTTTCAAGAATGACACCCCAATATCATTAGAGGCAGATGGTCACCGTTGCTACAGTGGTTCGACAAGAGATCATGGAAGTTGGATGACAAAACGAACCATTGAGAAGGCGTCCTCCAGTGTGCTCATAGCAAAAATGGTTGGCACGATTAAGGAATACCTAAAGAACGTCGATCCTGCGTTTTGTGAAGCAAAGGAAGAAGCACTCGCGAACATGGACAATGACTTTACACACGAGATTCAAAAGGCTGTAGCCGGTTATGACGAAAGCGACAGCAGTGGCAGCAGCGGCAGCAGCAGCGGCAGCACTAGTTCCAAGCGATACGAAGAACAAGTGAAAAGTATGTATTGTGCTTTTCAAAATCAGCTGAAACTTGTCAAGTATTACGAATCCTTGGGATTCCATGCACGATGCGGCCTCTTCGGCAACACCTACAACGGATTCATTACAACGATGATGTATGCGACTGTCAAGGATGTGGTACGATCTGTTGGGTCAGTTGCCCCAGTATGATGGCCAAAAATGGATTGCCTTGCGACGCATGCCACCTCAAACAAAGATAGGAGAAACGCACGATGCCGCCCGCCACCAACGTACACCGCGTGGACTGGAAGACCAAGAAGGCGCTGATGATGGCGATCATCGGTTGCGATGGCTACATCTTTGGCGGGGCCGTCCGGGACTGGCATATGCACGAAGACGGCGCGGCTTCTTTTTACGCGGCCCACGAAGGCTCGCCCAACTCGGCAGCCGACATGGACGCGTTGTACAACGACGCCGAGTACATGCCCGAGTGCGCCCATCGCATGGTCATTCCGGTGGACATCGATGCGTGCATTCATGCAAGCGACCTTGCGCGTCTCTTGAAGACCTTTCGGAAGAAGCGGTTCTATTTCACGCGTCTCTTCACGCACGATCCTGTTGCGTACATCCCGGGCATCCAGTTGAAGAAGGACGAGGTGCGCCACATGCGGTACAAGGTGGACGTCGTGCCGAGGATCGGGGCGCTGTTCGCCGACGCGCTCTTTACGGAGATCGATACGATGATCACGTCCTTCACGACGATGCTCAAGGAGACGACGCGTGGACTGGCGCCCTTCATGCTGGATCTCATGGTGGTCAACGTGCCGAAGACCGAGATGCAGCCCGAGGCGCCCTTTGGCTGTCTCGACTTTGAGTGCAATGGGCTGCTGGCGAGCAAGCGGGGCATTCAGTTGTCGAAGCACCTTTGCGACACCAGCACTGTGAATCCGATCATCTACGATCGGCACTACCGTCGTATCATGGACGACATCTTGAAAAAGAAGGCGGTGCTGGCCATTGGTGAGAATCGGCACCAAATCGTGCGCATCGGCAAGATGGTGGACAAGGGCTGGACTATCACCGGCTTTCGATCTGTGGAGTATGTAGAGACGCTTGGGGACGAGGAACGTGAGGGCGTTTGCATCATCTGCCATGGCGAGCTTGGTGCGCGTCATTATAAGATGAAGTGTTGCAACGGGCGGTACCACACAAAGTGCCTGGTGCAAGGCATGACGGTGGGCGTGAGCGCCATGAAGCACACGTCTAAGTGCCTGATGTGCAAGCGCGATATTTGGGAGCCGGATCACGACGTGTGTGCGTTGGAGGCGATTGTGGCGGCGAATGCGGAGCGGGAGGGTGGGGATGCGGATGCGGCTTAGGCGGAGGCGGACGTTGAGGCTTGGGCGGATGTCGATGCTTTGGCAGGGGAGCGCGTCAATGCTTTAGTGGCATTCGTAGCAAAGCGCCACTTGTAACCTTTTGCAATGATTCCAAACTTTGCAGCATTTTGAAGAGTGGTGCGTGCAATCTGCATGTCATTCGTAACGTCTACGACAGATGCATAAGTATGTAGGAGCTTTCCAGATACAGGATGGAGTTTTTCGACCGGTTGACTGTGCGTTGAAGGCCTCTTTGACGGTAGGACATTATCATTACGTCTCAGATAATCGTTTTGCAGGTCATCAGAGCATTTGTTCCACATGAAGAAGTAATGCCCCGTACACTTGCTTTTTTTTGACATTGCACTTGAAACAGCACCTTTCGACTTCAGTTGCCGATCCTTTGCAGCCTCCTTTTGGTCACAATAGACCTTTTCAATTCGTGATTGATCGAGGTTTAGCATGGCAACAAGACCCTTATTAATTTCACTAGACTCCTCGGTGGCGCCAATATCTTGCTTCACATCATCACTACGAGACCTCTCAAGCAGCGCCCATCGAAAGCCTCGATAAACGGTGCGGTTGTTAATAGCAGCTTTAATGCGCGACACGGATGGATCCTCGAGCGTCATTTGACGAATTGCATCGGCATACCCTGCATATGTTTTAATGAGGGTCCCACCATCCTCAGAGTAGCATTGTAGTTTGTCTCCACGGGTTTGAGTGTATACACGATTATCTGCGTAAATAATGGTTGGATCAATCTCGTCGTCATCACTGGCATCACTTAAATCATCATCGCTCGACAGAAGAGGGGCATTCTGTTGATTTAATGAATGTTCAAGAAGTTTTATATTTTCAATTGCCTTTACCGTATTTAGGCGAACAACTGCTTTTTCCAAGCGTATCTGTTGAAATTGAAGACTTTGCTCTGCGGTTTCCTTTGATGAAAACATATGTATGTTTTTCTTTGCAATGCGCATTGCTTTATCAAGTTGACCTTGCGTCATTTCAAACACCTCTCTTGACTTGTGATTTTCGGTGACTGGCAAGGGATATTTAAGAGGCGCAATGAAAATGTGTTTGTGTAAGAACTTTTCGAATGCTTCATTCATTGGACAATCAATAATATGGATGATCTTCATTGCTCCAAACTCCTCTTGAAGGGATGTGATTCTCTCCTTTATGTTTTTCGAAGAACCAATCTTAATTAACATAGTGTTGGTCTCGTCTTCACGTACGATCCTTCCAAAATAGGTAACATACCTGTCTGGGCCTTTAAACGCATCAATTAGTGCCTTATGAAGGTTTTCGGCATTAATGTCGGCATTCTTTTGGTATTCAACTTTCATTGCTTCTTCAATTCTGTTGTCACATTCTTCTTTCATTGCAGCCAATTTTAGTTCCAGCTCATATTTTCCTGTTTCCCGTATTTTTGTTATAACTTGAGAAACCCACTTTTGGAATGGACGTGCAATAGGTTTGCGAGATAACATAAGAAGGCGGTACACACCAGGTTCGGTAAGGAAAATGGTTTCACGCTCGCCGCCGTTCGTGTCCATAGTACGTACTATTCTCTCATCGGCATCAAAACTAAGTATTGAAGTACGAACATTCTTGATGTCTATAATGTCACCAATCTCTCTAGCTCGGAAAAGAGGCTTATCATTTTCCCATAGGATTGTGACGTTGTATGTCCTGTCTCTTAGAACAAATGCTTTTAAAATGTCCATGTTGTGGCCTAATACTATTTATGTCCTTATCCTTAAGTAGTTTTCGCTTTTCGAAAATACCATTGAACATCCGCATTTGACCATAGTAAATATTTAAGATCCATCGATCATCGCCAGTTCACCAACAACTTAAATACTCTCAATAAACTGCCAGCCCAATTCCTCGCAAATCTTCTTCCAGACCTGATCTTGCTGGTGCAGCTTTTCGCGGCTCTTGAGGAGGTGGAAGTACTTAAGGTACTCGTCTTTCTCGAGGAGCTGACAGAGCTTATACAGGACGTATGCGTACGACAGGAAGTTCTTACGGTGGAGCGGGCAGTGCTTGAGGAACGGCGCCTGGATCTCTTTGAACATGGAGCGCAGTTTCTCCTCGAGCTCTTGGCTGAACTTGGGGGCCGGGATGCCATTGATGCGATAGACGATGTAGACGATGTGCTCGTAGTAGCGGGTCAGCTGTAGCTTCTTGAGGATCTCGCGCATCTTTGAGAATTTGAGACGTGTCATGTCGAGCTTCTCCTTCTTTACCTCTGCCAGAATGCGCTCGAAGATCTCGTCGCTGATCTCGGTGCTCTCTTGGCCTTGGCATTGCGAGAGCCATTCGTTGAAGTGGTTGATGCGCTTATACGAATAGTGGCTCGTCTCCTTCGTCGGCTGACGGTGAATGGGCTTGTTTTGTTCGACCAACATGAGCTCTTGGTGGCCGCACTCCGAGCAAACCATGATGCCTTCTTGTAAAAGTGTGACCATTGGCAGCTTGCATTTGTCGCAGTCGCCGATGGTCGATGCAGACGGATCGGGCGGCCGCACAAACATGGGGTCCACAAAGGCCAGGTAGCGCTCCACCAGGGCGCGTTTGTCCCTGGGGGGCGGGGCGGCCGAGGTGGAGGCAGCGGTGGAAGCTGTAGACACTGAGGCAGAGGCCGAGGCGGACGGTGCAATGCCGAGCCATCCTCCTGTAGCGGTCCCACCGGTGACCTTCGGGTTTGATTCGGCGTCGGTTTCGGGGGCTTGTGGGGCGCCTGACGGAGCGGCTGACAGAGCGCCTGACGGGGCGGCCGTTGGAGCGGCTGGGGCGCAAGAAGGCGCCGAGGCACCGGCCAAAATCTCGAGGATGCTGCGCGTTGGGATGGGCATGCCGTGCTTCTTGCGGCCACGCAAGGGCCGCTGGGGCGGGGGCGGCGGTGGGAGGGTGAGTGCGTCTGCTGAGAGCTTGTCTTGATCGGACAGCAGGTTGTAGTACTCGAACAAGATGTCCCCTGTGTTTTCGTAGTAATCGATCTCCTCTTGCATGACCTCCACGCTTGTGATGGAGCGGTCGATGCTCATGTAGTTGTCTTGCCAATAGAGGTTGCTCGTCCATGCAAGGGCAATTTCTCTGGTGTCGGTCTGCAGGGCGCCGTTTTGCAAGGCGCCTTCGTTCTGCAGGGCGAGCACTTGGGCCTTCCATGACTGGGCCTGCTGGAGGGCATGATCGCGGCAGCGGCGCTGTTCGTCGAGGGCGGTGGCCTTGCTCGAGATGCGTTCCACGAAGAGCTGGTGGCGGGCATCGAGTGTGATCTCTTTGGAAGTGTCGGTGGAGGGCAGGCGTTTCTTACCTGACTTCTCTTTGAGCATAGAGGTGGTGGGGTGCCTTGGATGCCTTGGCTGCCTTGGGGCCCTCGGTCCCTCGGTCCCTGAATCCATTCATTGGTCGTTGTAGGCCTTAAGCCAAGGGAGCCCGAACGCCCCGGCCGGCCCGGCGGCGCCCCGTTTTTTTTCTTTGCATAGAGTACAACCAAATCTTTGTGTTCTTTGTCCTAAAATGGGCGGCGGTCTTCTACAGCTAGTTGCTTACGGCGCTCAGGACGCCTACCTAACGGGTAACCCCCAGATCACCTTCTGGAAGGTGGTCTACCGCCGCCACACCAACTTCTCGATGGAGTCCATCGAGCAGTCGATCAACGGCAACGCCGGCTACAACAAGCGCATCACGGCCCAGATCTCCCGCAACGGTGACCTGATCCACAAGATGTACCTCGAGATGACCTTCTCGGCGGTCGTCGGTGCGTCCGGCGCCGCCACCGATGGCTTCGTCGACTACCGTGGCCTAGCCGCCATCAAGTACGTTGAGCTTGAGATCGGTGGCCAGAAGATTGACAAGCAGTACGGCGACTGGATGCTGATCTGGAACGAGCTATCCCTGCCCTCCGGCAAGGAGGCCGGCTGGACCAAGATGGTGGGTGGCACCGACAACGCCGCCGCCGCCGTGTGCTACGTGCCCCTAGAGTTCTGGTTCTGCCGCAACCCGGGGCTAGCGCTGCCGCTGATTGCCCTGCAGTACCACGACGTCAAGGTCAACATCGAGTTCGAGTCGAAGACGGAGGTTGTCACTGGCACCTACACCAGCGGCGGTGACCTAACCGACGTAAAAATTTGGGTCGATTATGTGTTTCTAGACACGGACGAGCGTCGGCGCTTCAGCCAGATGAGTCACGAATATCTAATTACTCAACTTCAGTTTACCGGTGATGAGTCCCTGACTGCCAACGGCACCGTCAAGCTAAATTTTAACCACCCCGTAACCGAATTGGTGTGGGTGGTTAAGGCCGCGGGTGCCAACAAGGTCACCTTCTCTGACTCTGCGATCACCACCGCCAAGCTACAGCTGAACGGCCACGATCGGTTTGTCGAGCGCCCGTCGGACTACTTCAAGCTAGTCCAGCCGTACCAGCACCACGAGAACATCCCCGTGGGCTCCGGCATCCACGTCTACTCGTTCGCCATGAACCCGGAGGAGCACCAGCCGTCCGGCACCCTGAACATGTCGCGCATCGACACTGCTCAGCTGAAGTTCACCAACACGGCGACGGGCACTATCAAAGTGTTCGCTCCTTGTTACAATGTACTACGCGTAATGTCAGGGATGGGCGGGTTGGCGTATTCCAACTAAGAGCAAACACTCTGCTCAATCAAATAGCAACTTCCCTAGCTACTTTTTCTTACACAATGTGTCTTGCATGTGTCAATATTCATAAAAATAATGCGCTTTCCCGGCCGGGGAGGCACTATGACAAATCCAAAAAGTTCTTACAAATGCTTATGCGCGCGGCATCCGCGAGTAGTCCCGCGCGCTGATAACACCGATCAGTGCATCATACTCCTCAAAGGTGACCCCATCGATCGGAAACTCCCGTGGGTCCAGGCGCACCTTGCCCTGTAGTAGACCCTTCGCCACGTCGATCGTGATGGTAGTGATGGCAAAGCGCTCCTGCGCCTCGTTCACAAGGCGCGCATAACCGATAGGTGTGTGCTCAGCAAACTTCAGAATCTCAATCACCTTTTCAGCGGAGACCTTTCGCCTCTTCTGCGATGCACTGAGAGCGCTGTCCACAAGCCCGAGCCTCTTCGCCTTCTTGTTCTCGAGGTACTCTGTGGCAATTGCTTCGTCCTTCAGCTCAGATTGCTTGATCATCACACGGTTTTTGATGCTGGTAACCTGCTTACGGGACAGATTCAGAGCCGCCTCGATGGCGACGTTCTTTTCACCAGCAGCTATGCGACGACGCACGTCATCGATCACTGCATCCGTGACGCCAGAGCGCTGCCGGGTGACCTCCACGTGTTGCGTAGCGATGGCAATCTTGTGAGTCGTTGTCTTCTCGATGCCACGGGCACCAGGGCGCTCCAACGGAACTTTCGGACCGTCGCTCTTGGGCGCTTGGTAGACGTCGCCCTTCTTGGCGATTGCGGGTTTGTCCTCGGCCTCCGTGGGCGCCTCTTTTTCCACGATGGCCGGCGCGATCGTCCATTCGACCTTGGCCGTCGCCTTCAGGCGGCCGGTATCGACCAAATGAGCATGACGCTGACGTGCCCACCGCGCCTTCCATTCACAAGCAATTTCGGCAATCGATTTGCCGTCTTGCTCGAACGTGGGCACTTCGCCCCGAAGATACGCACCAGCATTTTCGCCAGTGTAGCCAATGTAGATACCACGCTGCTTTCCATCATCGACGAGCTTGCCGAAAGGGATGCCTACGACGTCCGCAATGACAGATAGCTTCTTCAGCTTGCCCGTGCGTTTGGGATCAAAGCCAACGTCGTACTTTTTGAACAGGTTGCAGGTGCGGTTGTACAACTCATCTGGTATGAAGTCCGTATTCATACCACGTGTCACGCCAATGAACTTGAGGCACTTTATGCGCTCGTACTGAGGAGCACGACCGTTGACGCCAAAGGTAGTCAGCGCGGCAATCGGCTGATTGTAGGCCTCCTGAGCAATGGTGAGAACCTCGCGACTGAAGCAAAGGCTGGCAATGAGCTTGCCCACGTTGAAGTTGAAGCTCACAGGCTGTAGACCAATGCACGTTCGAATGTTCATGATGGAAACCAGGTTGACACGCTTGAAGTCGTAGGACCAACCAATGTCACTGTCCCGTGCCTTGCATGCATAGACGTCGGAACCCAAAGCGAAGATGCCGACGTACTTGTTGGTGGTGTTGTCCTTTACTAAGAAGGACAGGTAGCGACCGGGGCTCTTGATCGAAGCGAACGACGACGTGTGGACGCGGAAGAAGCTCCACATATGCTGCTGCTCCTCCGTTTCGACGTGCTCGACCACAATCTCCATACGCTCCATGTCGTCCACGTTGGTTGACGAGTAGACCTTATCTTCGTACCACTTCAGCGAGTGCTTGTACTTGAACTTGGAAACCTCTGTGGCCTTGTTGTGCTTGATTGCGCCCTCGGAATCCTTATTGACCGAGAGGTCCTTGAATGCCTTTTGAATCGCCTTGTACTCCGGATCGAGAATGAGAATCGATGGAATGTTGTTGACGTTTGCGTCTTCCACGTCCTCCACGTCAGCGTCCACGTCTTCCACGTCCTTCACGTCAGCGTCCTTCTCGTCTACGTCCTCCGTGTCCATGTCCTCCATCTCGTCAGCGTCCATGTCCTCAATATCATCGACGCGCATTGGAATGGGCAGGGCTCCGATGCGCTCAGCCTTGGACGTGCTTATCTTGTGCTGTGCTTGGGCCACTGGGTCGCTCCACTCGAGGTTCTCGGGGCGGTTGTTCATGCCGTTGCGGTCCTTGTGGTTGACGCTCGACGCACCATCTGGGGCAGGGCCGTGGAATGTCCAACAAACGAAAGTGTGTACCATCTTTGTGACGTTCTTGCCGTTGATCTTGACCATCATCTTGTAATAGTCACCGCACGCATTGCCCAAAGTGGTCACGCGGTTGGTTCGGATGCGACCATAGTTGCTGACCCACACACTTGAGTCGAGCCCGGGATAGTCTACCTTGAGCCACGTCTCGTTCACAGCGTCCATGTTTACGTACTTGATCGTCCAACCTCGAACTGTGCCTTTGGTCTTGCATGCCTTTGAAATGACGCCAGAGGAGCCCTTCGGAAGCTCAAAGAACATGGCCGCCTTCATGACGGTCTCGAACGTCATTGTATCGCCGTTGGTATCAGTTGCGATGACAGCCTTACCACGCTTCGATGCACTACGCTGGTTGTGGCCAACGTTGCAGCTTTGCGTGTGACGACGGTGCTCAGCCTTGGAAAGATAACGCAAGTTCTCAATGCGGTTATCAGTAGACTTGCCGTTGATGTGGTCAACCTCGCGATCACCACCAGCCTCACCAGAAAAGGCCTCGATAAGCACCCGATGAAGCCGAACCTTGTTCCACACGTCGGCCGCATCCTTAATGAACACGAACATGTAGTCTCCTTGCTGCGACCCTTCAGTGATCGTACCATCCTTACGCGTCATCGTGCCATTGGCGTGAAACACGTAGCCGGGGAAGTTGGGGTGGGTGACAGTAGCCATTTTACCTTGTATTGGTTGTTGTTGCCAATGGGAATGTGGGTGTGCTCCTAGATGAGTGTGTGAACTTCCTTTTAAGTCCTTTTTTCCACCGCGTTTTTGGGCCACCTTTCAGTCGAGAAGTGGTCTTCGCCCCATCCTATAATTATTGATTTGCGCACATTGGGTAACAACGCGTTGAAGAAACGTGGTCTTCGCACCCTCTTAGGTTTTCACGTTGCATCATCACATTGCGATTTACTACCCATACTGCACATGTGAGGAGGTAGCATTGCACGTCGTGGTCTTTGCACCCTCTTAGGTTTTCACGTTGTATCATCACATTGCGATTTACTACCCATACTGCACATGTGAGGAGGTAGCATCGAACGTCGTGGTCTTTGCACCCTCTTAGGTTTTCACGTTGTATCATCACATTGCAATTTACCACTCATACTGCACATGTGAGGGGTAGCATTGCACGTCGCATCACATTGCGATTTACTACCTATACTGCACATGTGAGGTAGCATTGCACGTCGTGGTCTTCGCACCCTCTTAGGTTTTCACGTTGTATCATCACATTGCAATTTACCACTCATTCTGCACATGTGAGGTAGCATTGCACGTCGTGGTCTTCGCACCCTCTTAGGTTTTCACGTTGTATCATCACATTGCGATTTACTACCTATACTGCACATGTGTCGTCACACGTCACACGTCACACGTCACATGTCACACGTCACACGACGTCACACGTCACACGTCACACGTCACACGTCAATCTTCCTAACGGCCCATCGTTAACTCATATCGCATTGAACGCACCCTCCGCGGATCCAAAGGCGGTACCGGATCCCCAACCGGACGCGCAATCACGCGAGACGTACAACCATCAAGAGACGCCGGTCCCAGATACGCCTCAATGCCCGGGCCTCCACTTTTGGCATACGCGTCCACAAAGGCCTGGTCGCGCACCTTGTTCACCAGATCGACCAATGCATCTGCGGTATCGACCACGCACCACCACTCCCAACGGCACGTGTCCACAAACATATCGTCCACGACGATCGCCCAGTCATCCGTGACCCGACGTCCCTCAACGTTCCACTCTGCAACGAGCTCGTTGAAACGTGCGGTCTCGATCAGCTTACGTGCTTTGAACTCGTTGTAATACTTTTGGTGTTCCGCCTTCTCGCTGTTAGTAATGCTCTCGCTTGCTTCGCCGTCGCCTTCGCCTTCGCCTTCTTCGTCACTAGACTCCCAATAAGATCCATCAAAGGACTCCTCACGAGGATCGAACGGGTAAGGCGCAGACATCCACCCATCGATGCCACGTCCCGGAAACATCGTCGCCGGAATGGAGTTGTTGCTGCCATCAACGAGGACTGCAGCATCATAGTCCCGCCGCCACCCAATTCGCACCATGCAATAGGCCTCCACTGTGTGGGCATCATCAATGTAATGATCCGTGCGCTTTAACCACTTCTTGAACTGCTTTTGAAGCAGTGCCAAAGAGGCCTTCCACTTTATGGCCGTTGGTTGACCACCGCAGGAGTACATAATCTCAGGGAAACACGCGTTGCTTGTCGGCCTCATCCAAGCTTTTGCCGTCGCATCCCATTCGCATTGCAAGAAGGGAGCCGTGCATCGACGAAACTGAGGGCGCGTGTCCCGAGAAGCGTCCCTTGAGATCATGTCGATCACACCCAACACTTCAAAGCGCAAGCACTCCTCGACCTTGGCAACCTTTAAAGGCGCACTTTCCTCCGGCAGATTGTCCAACGGCAGACCTAACAGCCGATGCGCATTATGTAGCGATGGTGCTTCATAAAAGGCCATTGCTTTCTCATGCATGGTCCGATGGTCCAAATGGTCCAAATGGTCCATTGTGCACGTGCACGTGCAATCAAGACGTACAAATCATACACGTCATCGCCCTAAGTAAGGACGCGCGCACTTCAACAAACCATTATTTAAAGGATTGCATACATTAAGACATAAACACACCAGTGCAATGGATGCATGTCGAGCAAAAACATTCACGTGGTTCGTTGCAGCAGGTCAGATGGCAACGTCTGCCGCTGCCCTAATGGCCGTTGCATTCGTACCTGTAAAGACGTACCTCGACGTGGAGTCCATCAAAAGCGAGCAAGCTCAAATGCGCATAGAACAGACCAATATGCATGCCGAGTTGCGAAACATCAATGCAACTCTTGAAAAAATAGCAAACAGCCGGCGCGGGTGGTTTTAGCCCCTAGCACCCCTTCTTCTGCACACGTATCACCGCGTCGTTCTTCCGCTTCCCCACCAACGGATTGAAGTCCTCCTCCTCGTCCTCGTCATCCTCGACCTGGTGCGACTTCCGCTCCTCCTCCATGGCCTGGATCTGCCACAGCTCGTTCAGACACATACGGAAGTCGCGCGGGTCCGCCTTGTACCAGAACACGTTCTCGGCAATGCTGCCGCCTTGCGACCGATTGTCCACCACGAGACACTCATAGTTCTGCGTCGACTGCGTCATCACCTGCGCAAAGACGTCAAAGGTCGGAAAGATGCCACAGTACTGCTCGTAGATCTTCTTCCGATTGGCCGTGATGTTCTCCTTCAGAATGAACACGTTGTCCAAGTTCGTACGCAGCGACGGCGGAATGCCGAGCACCGACTGCGACGTCAGGGCCACTGTGCAATTGTGATGCCGCCCGTTCAGGAAGAGGTACTTGATGTTCTTGTCGTTCACCCAGTCCTTGCCGGCGTACAGCATGTCGTCGAGGATGATGGCCGCCCGCGGGTCAATGTCGGACCGCCCATACTTCTTTTTCTCGTCGTTGTACTTCTTGGTAATGCGAATCTGGCGCTTCACGAACTTCTCGACGATGTCGGGCGTGTACTCCTCGTAGATCAGAATGCCAGGCACGAACTTCTGGAAGAACTCGTTGGCGCCCTCGGTCGGCGAGATCACGACCACCCACGGCAGGTCCCGCATGTGGAACAGCATGTCGCGCAACAAGAAAGACTTGCCTCGGTTGCGTGGTGCCAAAAACAGCGACGTCCGCCCTTCCCGATCCCCCGGCTGGAACTGCATGCACTTCATGTTGAACTTTTTCAGCTCGAGCTTCATAACTACTTTTCCCTACCTACTGTTACTCTAGTTACACTCGAACAAAACATTTCACAGTTGTACACCGCGCATTTATCTCTACCACGAAGATAGAGTGTCGGGTAGGAAAAGCGCATAAAATGCAAACAACGCCAAGCTACTGGCTCGCGGCATGCATTGGGGCCCTGCTCGTCCTGATCGTCTTGTGGATGCAGAGCCCGGACCGCAGCGACCGTGACTCTGCAACTCAGTCCTCTAATGGCGGCAGCGCATTCGGCAGCCCCTTCGGTACCATCGAGACCTTTGCCGGCGAAACCCAAGTGGACTCCAAGTCTATCGACTACACAGAGACACTCAGCACCGCCGACGGCTTCCTACCGACGACACCATCGAACCTTCGCCTCTACATCAGTGCCTTTAGTGACCTCGTTGCGTATCAGATCGAGGGCGCCCCTGACCGCATGCCCACGTGGGATGCCAACCAGAATGTGTGGCGCGACCTAACCCGCCCCGACGTCGGCTTCCGCATGTACCCCATCGCCCAAACGGCCTCGTTGCCCAGCAAGCTCAAGGTGCGCAACGATAAGACACAGTTGCCAACCGACATTGGTGCCTACATCAAGAACATCAAGCTGATCGGCCCATCGTCCGACGACGTAGGCCACACGGAATCAAGCCAAACGGCCATCACCCTCAAATCCTTCACCATCGTCTTCTACGGCGTGATCGAGACGGTCGAGTTCGCCGAGGGCGAGGGACGCAAGGTGCTGTACCGCTTGACGGCCGAGAACCCCAACATCGTCGAGATCGCCATTCGCCGCCGCGACAACCGCAACGTGCTGCTCGAGGTCATTCTCGGTGACGCATCCAAGGCCTACCAATGGGTCGTCGACAAGTACATGCTCATGTCGAACCGCACGCCGACAATGTACACGCTTGTCTACGACGAGGGCCAGCGCGCCTCGCCCAGTCGCGATCCCGCCATCCGTTTCTACATCGGCAAGACCAAGCTCGAGAAGCTCTTCACGACCGACGCGCCGGCCCCGATCCGCCTCGGCAACTCCGAGATCGTCATCAACCCGGAGGGCGGCTTCGACATGAAGCTCATTGCCTTTGCCCATTTCAAGTCGCCGCTTGACGAGACGGCCATCGAGACCCTAGGCAAGTACTTCGAGAAGCAGCAGTCGGGCATCGACGTGATACTGACGGCTCAGCAGCAGGAGTTCGACGCGATCACGGTCGCGCTCTTCAAGAAGATCGACAACGCCAGCAAGACGCTCGAGGACGTCGAAGGCGAGCTGAAAAAGTGCAAGGACACGGCCGGCACCCTCGTGCCCGCCCTGCCGGTGCGCCATTGGCAGATCGACACCGATGCGATTGGCGTCACCAAGGCCACGGCCAAGCTCAACGACGCGGACATCAAGCAATGCTCGCCTCTGGAGCTCATCAACAAGATTGCGGTCCTGGTCAAGGCCAAGGCCATTGCCGAAGGCAAGCTCGTGGACCCGACCGTGGCGGCCGCCGCAGATGCCGCAAAGGCGTCGAAGGTCCCGTTTGCCAAGGTGTCGGCGGACGTGCCTACGGTGCCTACGGTGCCTGCGGTGCCTGCGACTACTACAACGAAGACAATCAAGCCGCCGCCCGCCAGCCTAAGCGACCCGAGCGCCAGCATCCTCAAGCGCATTGCCGATCTCCAGGGTGTTGAAGAGCCCGAGTAAGCATCCACTTAAAGAGCAGGCACACCCATTCTTTTTAAGACCAACAGAGGCCAACCAACATGGCTTCTTGTAATGTTACGATTCCAGCTACAACCGCGCCCACAGCCGCACCGCCGCCCACTGCCGCCATCTTCATACTCACGCAAAACACACCGACGCGTAAGGTCCACCTGAAGAACTGCCTCTACTTCCTGTTCCGCAACTACAATGCCGCCTACCGGTACCCGGTGCTCATCTTCCACGAGGGCGACTACCAAGCCAAAGACCAGCGCGAGGTCATCATGTCGATCCGTGCCTCGTGCCGCTCGCTCGTCAGCTTCCAAACGCTCGACCCCGCCGACTTCACGTTGCCGCCGCACATCGATGCCGTCAAGGCCCAGCGGTGCGTGGACCTCAAGGTCGTGCCCTACTGGCGCAACATGAAGTACCGCATGATGTGCCGCTGGTGGTCGCTGCTCGTTTGGAAGTACGCCGCCGCCTACGACTACATCATGCGCCTCGACGACGACAGCATCATCGAAGAGCCGATCACCTACGACCTCTTTGCCTGGATGGCCCAGAACGACCTGATCTACTCGTCCAACATCCTCAGCGTCGACTGCGCCCTGTGCAACTACGGCTTCAAGGAGCTGCTCGAGAACATGATGGCGGCCAACCCTGCCAAGCGCGCCGCCGTGGCCCAGATGTTCACCAAGCAAGAGATCCCGCTACGTGCCGTGCAGTTCCACCCGTTCCGGAGCCTGCTGAGCATCACGGAGGACCCGCTGCCGGTGCTGGGCGAGAAACTGCCCGTCTGGGGCATGGTCTACTTCTTCAACAACTACTTCATTACCAAGACGGCCTTTTGGGCCCGACCGGACGTGCAGGCCGCCCTCAAGCAGATCGACGAGAGCGGCCTCACGTTCTACCGCCGCCTCGGCGACGCCCCGATCCACACGGCCATCGTCAGCCTCTTTGCGGAGCCGGCCCAGATTCGCCGCTCGGTCTTCAAGTACAGCAAGCGCCTACAGCGCGAGGCCTTTCAGGGCGACGACGGCGAGTTCCACACGTACATGCCCGAGAGCTATGCGTCCAATGGTTGCATCACAGAGGCAAACACGCAGCAAAAATGAGAATGGCCTTTCTAAAAACCCGAAAGAAGAGGGTGCGGCCTAAGACGAATACCTAGACCTAGACGACACCATGCTGACGGGGCTTTAGAAAGGCCACGCTACATGTTGTCGTACTAAAGCCATGCGGCCCTTCTCTTTAAATGCCCAGCCGCAGCAACATGAGTCGCGCCGCTTCTTTTTCAGCCGAGCGCTTGTTGGGCCCTTCGGCCTTGCAAGGGCTCTCATTCGACCCCTGCACCGATACGCGCACTCTAAAATGCGCCTTATGATCGGGTCCGGTACGCTCCAGCTCTTCGTAGAGCGGCAACGTCTTAAATTGGCTCTGGCTCCACTCCTGTAAGGCCATCTTGGGATCCATGGGCGGGCGCTCGGACGCCGAGAGAAAGGGTTCCCAAAGCCGCATGATCCAGGCACGGCAGATGTGCAGATCGCCCCCACAGTCAAACCAAATGGCGGCAATCAGAGCCTCAAGTGCATCAGCCAGAATGCAGGTGTTTGCGAGGACGACGCCATTGCCGATGCGCACGAGCGCATCCAGTCCGATGCGGCGCGCAATGACGTCACAGACGTCTTTCGAAACGAGCGCCGCCTTTCGCTTTGATAGTGCACCCTCTTGCTCATCGGGATGCCGCTTCATGAGGGCTTCCCGAATGACCAGCTCGAGAATGGCATCGCCGAGGAACTCGAGACGCTGAAAGTTTGGCTCCCCCTTTGCAAAACTGGGGTGTGTGAGTGCTTGCTCACACAAGTCCGGACGTATAAAATGATGTCCGCTTATGCGACAATGGGCGGTAACCACCTGGTTGCCTTGTATCCCCCCTTGTGTGTTGACCATTGGAAATCGTTGTTAACCAATGCTATTATCAAGACTTTTGTTCTTTAAATGGTGGAATCGGGGGTCTTCTGATCGCTCCGCGCTACCCGCCGGGCCTTCGCTTTTTACTTAGTGTTTGTCGGGCTTGACGTGGATTGTCGGGCTTGTCGGGCTTGGCGTGGTAGGTTGGGCTTGACGTGTATGTCGGGCTTAACGGGGATGGCTTCGCACGGCCTGTTGGGCTTGACGTGGATTGTCAGGCCGAACGTGG
>Ga0208975_1000555_pt1 | contig 17600 bp, 23 predicted proteins | sample GreLakmeER78MSRF_FD_187700 | JGI IMG/M metagenome (GOLD analysis project Ga0208975, IMG submission 187700) | Freshwater lentic microbial communities from great Laurentian Lakes, MI, USA - Great Lakes metaG ER78MSRF (SPAdes) | ecosystem: Environmental > Aquatic > Freshwater > Lake | place: Great... | reverse complement strand
AATCGTGGAGACAGACCAAGGTGACATCTATGCGTCGTATTTGTTGAAGGCTTTCCAAGATTTGCAAACCGAAAATTATGACACTTCTGTAAAACGATTTCTTGAAATTTACGGCGACGACGCCCTTCTCTATATCTCATCCAAAACCCAGGCTGTGCAGCCTGGTATTGCTGCAACAGAACAGTTCGGTGACTGGGAACGAAAGAACGGAAGCCTTGTTGAAGCGTTTCCGTTAACATCTGCCTACTTTGCCCCAGGTGGAGACGACTTCTCATTCTCCGTTTGGGAGCGCCAAATTCGCACAGGTAGCCGCAAACGTTTAACTGCCTCAGAGATGATTGACCTAGCCCAATTCCGTGTCGGCAACGCCCTTTACCGTGACCTGAAACGTCAAGCAGGCAAGTATCCACCTACCGAAGTTAGGGATTGGTTGCGTCGTCAACGCCAAAAAATCTCTGAACAACTCCCTGGGTTCCCAGCCCAAGCCGTGTTTACTATTGGTGAATTTGACCGCAGTATCAAAGAAATGAAGCGTGCGGTCGACGACCCACGTTTGGCGGATAACGAGATTGCTGGTGCGGCTAAAGAATATTTGGGTTACCGTGACAAAGCAATCGCACAGTATGTTGCGGCTGGCGGCAAAGAAGGCGGTTTCGCTACTTCGAAATCTGCCATCGAGTTGCGTCAATGGCTGTTCAACATCGGTACCGCATTGTCGGAAGCGGTGCCAGATTTTCAACGTGTGTGGGACCGTGAACTAGCATCAGAGGTTGACGAACTATGAGCATGATTCCAAACAGGACTACGCCCCCAGTGGACCCGAATCAGGGCGGCATTGTGGACATTGACCCGATTCCTCAAGTGGTGGTTGGTTCGAGGAATCTTCCCACGTATTCTTTGGGAACAGATTTCCAGTTCACGGAACGCGTTGTCACCCCTGGGGCAACAGCACTTGCTGGCACATCGCCTATTTATGGGCAAAACTATTTTGTTCAACGTGGCGCTAAAACTTATTACCGTGGTCCAGGACTTGTTGACGGTAACGGTGTTATTAAACGTGACCCGTATGACCCATCAGAAATTAACACTGAGGCATACCGTTACCTTGCGTCATTGGACCGCGGTGAACGCATTGCGCGCCTCAACTTCTTTGCTGACCGTGGACTTTATGATGGTGGCAAGCCGACAACATCTACGTTTGATTCCCGTGACTTGAACGCGACCTCACAATATTTGTTGAGTTTGAATCGTTGGGGTGTGACCGATGATATTGGTCTTGCGTTTTTGGAGAAGGAGATTCCTGGCGGTCAGGCGGGTGGCGGTCGTTCGGTTCGCGTTACTGCTAAGGAGGACATTACGAAAGTGTTGACGGAGGAATCGTTTCGTTTGTTGGGTCGCCCAATGTCTGCGAAAGAAGTTCGTGATGCTGTCCAGTTTGTGCAGTCTCGTGAACGTCAAGCGGCGTCGGGTGGCGCTGAGCAGGGTGCTGCTTTGTCGACGTTGACGGAGCAGGCGGTGACTCGTGGTCGTGAAAGTGAAACACAGTTGGAAGGTTTCCGCACACTTGCGGACCTTCTTGAACAAGCATTGGGTGGTGGCTGATGGCTGCGGCTGACGACCTTAAAAAAGCCCAAGATGCTTTAGGAAACCCAAATTTTAGAGGCACGTTTGATTTTGAAGGAACAGAGTACACGCGCACGGAACTGCGTGATGTTCTTGTTCCGTTGTTAAAGAAACGTGCCGAAGTTGCAGAAAAACGCGCAAGTGAAACTGGCGCTGGGTTTGCAAATCTTCAAAATCAGATTCGTTCTGCCGAACAGCGCGTACAAGAAACGGAAGAAATTTTAAATCGCGACCGCAATGCGTTTGAGAAAAGAAATTTGTCGGAGGCGGAACTTGCCAAATCAGAAAAAAGGTTTGACGAAGCAAAAATTCGTTTAAGCACGTTGACTTCTCGCGCTCCCTTTCCAACCTCCACTACCAAATCGGCGGCAGGAAAGGTTGGTGGTGTGGTTCAGGGTCCGCCTTCTCCGTTTCTTGATGCGAACGGAAAGCCAATAGTTCCAGATGAAGGGGCACCAGGCGCTACGCCCCCTGGCGGTGGTGCCGCCGTCGCAGTAACAGCGGTTAGGAAAGCAGACGTAGACGCCGCACTTGCCACCTCAGGTTTGCCTGACACTCCCGCGAACCGTAAGCAGATTCGTGAAGATTTAAAGGCTGGCAAGAAACTGCAAGCGAACTGGGAAACACTTGTTGCTCAACAGGCTGGCGAATACGCATACCTCCTTGACCAGAAATACGAAGGCGTACCCGAACTGTTACGCAAAGCCGTCCAAGAAGGATATTTCAAATCTGACGAAGGACAAAAACAATTCCTTCAAGAATTCAAAAACACTGGCTACTATCGCAACACCTCCCAGAAACAACAGTTGTTCGATAAGAAAACGCCTGCCGACAAACAGGGCGCTATTCAAACCGAGATTGACAAGATTCGTGCCGAATACGGAGAGATTCAGTTTGACCAAACAGGTTTAGAAGAAGTCGCTACTGCCGCAGCACGCAACGGTGCTTCCCCCGTCGAACTTGGTCGCCTTGTTTATCGTGCCGCGTTCAAACGTGGGGCAGCACAACCCGCCTTCGGTGAATCCGTAGCAGCGAAAACGGCGTTGGGTGGCGAAGATGTTGCCCGTGTCCGTGCCATCTATCGCGCCTACGGGCAACCCGCTGACGACCAGACGATTGCCAGAGTCCTCGCAGGCGAGGTTGACCCTGCGAGTGGTGTTGTTATGACTGAGGACATGTTGCGCAACAATTTGCGTGACATTGCCAAAGTGTCATATAAACCCTTTGCTGACTTGTTGGACCGTGGCATTTCTGTGGAAACTATTTTCCAGCCGTATAAACAGATTGCGGCAAGCGTTTTGGAAAAGACACCTGATGAGGTGGAGTTGGTTGATGCGTCGGGTAAGCCGTCACAGTTTGCGTCTGCGTTGATGATGAAGGAGCCGATGTCGTTGACTGATTGGATTAGTACGTTGAAGTCTGATGAGCGTTATGGTTGGCAGTTCACTTCGGAGGCGAAGCAGAAGGCGACTAGTCTGGTGATGGATTTGGAGAAAGCGTTCGGGTTTAGAGCATGAGTAATATTCAAATTTATGAGGATTCACTACTTTTAGACCCTGTACCGACTTCCCCTCTTTCCCCACCTGTTCCTCCAACACGACCAGAGGAAACCGAGAAGGCGCGTGTTGCTCGTCTTGACCGTGAGCAACGTCAGGCAGAGTTCGAAACATTACAGGCAACGGAACGCGCAGCGGTAAGCCAACGCCGCGAGAACGCTTTCGGCATCGTTTCTTCTTTCTTGCAGCGTGCAGGACTCGGCGGACTAGAAACCAATATCCGTGGACTCCTCGCCCAAGGTGTTGAGGACTCTGATGCCATCCTTTTCAACCTTCGCGAAACCACCCAATTCAAAACCCGTTTCGCTGGCAACACTGCCCGCGCCGCCAAAGGTCTACCAGAACTAGACCCCGCAACCTATATCGGGTTGGAACAGCAGTATGCGAGCGTCATGCGTTCCAATCGTCTACCTACAGGGTTTTACGACGAACAGGACGATTTCAAGGCTTTGATTGAAGGCGACGTTTCACCGTCAGAGTTTCAGCAAAGAATCCAAGACGGATTCGTCAAGGTTCGTGACGCCGACCCACAAGTCCTAGCCACCCTCCGCCAGTTCTATCCTGAGGTAGGCAACGACGAAACTGCCCTTGCCGCCTACTTTATTGACCCTCAACGTGGGGCACAGGCATTGGACCGTCAAGTGCAGGCTGCCCGCATCGGTGCCCGCGCCCGAGAACAAGGTGGCATAGGCATCGGAGCGTTAACTGCTGAGGAACTGGTATCACGCGGCTACAGCCCAGAGCAAGCCCAAGGGGTGTTTGAACGGGTCGGTCAGTTGGCTGGCTTGTATCAGGAGATTGGTGGCGAGCAGGCTCTTACCGAACAGCAGAAGGTGGGTGCAGCGTTCGGCTTTGATGTTCAAGCGCAAGAGGAGTTGGAGCGTCGACGTGCGCAACGCGTCGGAGAGTTCCAGACTGGCGGACAGTTCGCCCGCACCACAGGCGCCACCTCGCGCACCGTTGAGACTGGTGTCGGTACCGCACAGTAGGGTACTTGACATGCACGCATAGTCGTGTGCTACAGTAGGTCTTGTCAATAACGACAACAGCCATCAGGAACCTCCAACCTGGTGTGGGTAAAGGAGTGAGCCAATGTCCAACGTCCACGAGTTCGAAGAAGAAACTGGCGACGAGGTACCGAAAGACCCAGTGCGGGCAAGGATGAAACAACTCGAAAAAGAGTTGCAGCAATCCAGGCAAGCATTGACGGAAGCGGAAGCCATTAAACGCGAAAATGCGTTTATGAAAGCGGGCATCCCAATGGATGACCCGATGGCAAAGTATTTCGTAAAAGGTTACGACGGTGAAATCACCCCTGAGGCGATTAGGTCAGCGGCGGAAGAAGCCCAACTCATTGCGAAGGCTGCAGAAAACGCGCAAGCGAAATCTGAAGCCGATGCTTGGTCCCGTTTAACACGGGCACAGCGCGCTGGTGAGACAAGTGAACCCGTTGCCGACTGGAATACCAAGTTGAATCAGGCTCGCAACGAGCAAGAGGTCATGCAGATTTTGGCGCAGTTAAGACAAGAAGCACAAAACACCTAGCCCGCTGGACTCCCGTCCTGTCGGGAGAAAGAAATAACAGGCAATGACCAAAACACAGACAACGGACCTGCTCACAGACCAGGTTGCATTTGACAGGATTGCGTATTTCGCACTCCGTAGCGAACTTTTGTTCGACGCGGTTGCAGACGTTATGCCAGTCGCACAAGCAATGCCAGGTTCATCGGTGAAGTTCACCATCTTTAATGACCTTGCTGAGAAGACTTCAACGCTGACCGAAGACACTGACGTAACGCCAGTTGTCATGGGTGACAGCCAAGTTGAAGTGACCCTCAACGAATACGGCAATGCCGTTAACACGACAGCCAAGTTGCGTGGAACTTCGTTCCTCGACGTGGATTCCGCAGCAGCCAACCTCGTTGGCTACAACGCTGGTATCAGCATCGACGGAGTTATCCGTGAAGTGCTGTCCGCTGGCACCAACGTCGTGTACGGCGGTGGCGGTTCGTCAACCCCAACTGCACGTACCGAAATTGCTTCCGAAGACATCATCGAAGCGAACGACGTTCGCAAGATTGTTGCTGCTCTCCGTAAGGCAAACGCCGTGTCGTTCAACGGCATGTACATGGGTTACATTCACCCAGACGTGTCATACGACCTCCGCAAGGAGACTGGTGTGGCTTCGTGGCGTGACCCGCACGTGTACAGCGACCCAGCAGGTATCTACAACGGCGAAGTCGGAGCCTTCGAAGGTGTGCGTTTCATTGAGACGCCACGTGCGAAGATTTTCGAGAACGCCTCGAACGGCTCAGGCTCGACGGGCACCGTGGATGCGTACTGCACGCACATCGCGGGACGTCAGGCTCTTGCCAAGGCTCACTCGATTGTGGATGGCAACGGCGCGTTCCCACGCGTTGTGCGCGGTCCTGTGGTCGACGTGCTCAGCCGCTTCCAGCCTGTTGGCTGGTACTGGCTTGGCGGTTACGCACGATTCCGCGAGGCTTCGCTGCGTCGCATTGAGTCGTCGTCATCGCTCGGCGCCTAATAGCGCCTAGCAACTGAATGTGGTGGCGTGGGTCGTGCTCCCCTGCGACTCGCGCCACCGCTTCGTGTTATCATGTCTGTGAGGTAACTGATGTCCATTTCTAATTACGCTGAAAACAAATTTCTTGATGTTCTCCGTGCACAGTCTTTTTCGGTAAGCAACGTTTATGTGAAGTTGCATACTGGTGACGCTGGCGAAGCAGGTACAAGTAATGCCGCCACAGAAACCACTCGCAAAGAAATTACGTTCAATGCCGCATCATCGGGTTCGATGGCTGCGTCTGCCACGGTTGAGTGGACGAACGTTTCTACCACCGAAACTTATAGCCATTTCTCTTTGTGGGATAACGTCAGCGCAGGCAACTGCCTGTGGACTGGCGCACTTTCATCTTCGGCTGCTGTTACTGCTGGGGACACTTTCCAAATCACTGCGCTGACTCTCAGCCTCGACTAAGTGAGGTAGCCTGATGGCTACTGGAGTCACCGACTTTACGTTCGGTTTCACGGACACGCCTGGATTTCGCGAGTTTGAAGAAGTCCCAAACTACGCCTATCGCAAGGTCGTCTATTTCGCTTCGCCGTTTGCCGCTACGCAAGGATTTTTCAAAGGTGTAGTTGCACGTACCGTTTCGGCATCAGGAGCAGGTACACAATCTGCGACAGGTCTACGGATAGTTCTCCGTACTGCCACAGCGTCAGGGTTAGGTTCGTCATCAACTACTACTGTGCTGGTTGCCATCCGTACGGCAACCGCATCGGGTATAGGAACTTCTGTTGCGGATGGTGAACGTGTTGTTCCTCGTTCGGCTACAGCAAGCGGTCAAGGGTCGACGAGTGGTGGGGCAACAGGGTTGCATATTGCGCCCCGTACAGCAACAGGTTCAGGTGTCGGTTCGTCCACCGTCACATCGTTCTCTGTCCGTGCTTACACCGCCACTGGGAGTGGTCAAGGTTCGCAATCTGCGACAGGTTTGCGGGTCGTGGTTCGTACCGCTACCGCTTCAGGTACTGGAACGTCCACAACCTCGGAGCAGGTTCTCAGGGCGCGTACAGCGTCCGCTACAGGGGCAGGGTCATCTACTGCCACCACCCTGCATATTGCGCCCCGCACAGCATCTGGAGCAGGCTCAGGGCAATCCACCATCACGTCGTTCGCTGTCAGGTTCCGCACCGCCACAGCATCAGGTACAGGCAGCCAAGTATGTGTCGGGGTGCCCGTCAGGTTCCGCACCGCTACCGCTTCAGGTACTGGCAGCCAGTCCGCCACCCAACTCAAACTCTTGCTGTTCATCACACCCGTCGGTGATGTGACTGCTGCCGCTAACCGTTTCGACGATTCGATAGCAGGTCGCCTGTTCCGTTACGCCCAAGGAACTTCATCAGGTGCGAACGTCTACAAACTCACTGACGGCACATTCACCCAAGTTGAGCAACGAGAATATGAACGCATCGTCAAGGTGTACCACGGTGGCAGCAAAAACTTTGTTACCGCTGAGGAGAAGGCTGAACTTGTTTCCGCAGGGTATGGTGAGTACATAACATGAGCATCTTCCGACCACCCACCGACGACTTCGTGGTATTGGGTGTACCACCAAAAGAGTTCGATTCCCAAGAAGCACGCATGGCGTACAACCTGTTCAAACATTTTGATGCTGAACCTCGCGGCAGAAACGTGTTCCTGTTAACGAACGGCACCTTCACAGAGAACGAACCGAACGACAACACGACGATTACCAGAGTGTATTTCGGTGGGTCCGATAACGAAGTGTCAGCAGACGAAGTTGCTAGTCTTACCGCGGCAGGTTACGGCACATACATTTCGTAGGGGATTATGAAACATAGAGAAACGCATCCGACGTTAGATGTTGAAGGCTGCTTTGCTTGCCGTGTTTCGCATGTTCGCATGTCTGGTTCTGCTATGCCGACCCGCCAAAATGTTGCACATCTCAACTCAAAAGAACGGTCATTAGATAAAGACTTGGATGCCTACAAACGGATACGACGTAGCGGGGGGCAACCTGAAACGATTGACGGTTCTGCCCGCATGGAGAAAACAGTCGATTGAACTATCAATCTTGGCAAGGTTATCCGCATCCGCGATACGGATACGGAGCAATGTGGCACAACTTTGTGCGTCACGTCCCCAACGACATCACACTCCACGAACATGCCGACGTAATGGTCAACATGTTGCAGCCCTACCAAATCAAAGGTTTCTACAAAGGGCAACATCGAACCTGTTTCACAATGTGGGAATCCACAGAGTTAGACCCGCGTGGTGCACTTTGGTTGGATTTCTATGACCAGATTCTTGTACCTTGCGACCACAACCTAGAACTCTTTTCTCGCTACCACAAGAACGTAAAGAAAGTGCCGTTAGGGGTGGACCACAAAGTGTGGAAGGCAACTTCTCGACCCGAGAACAAACGATTTAGGTTTCATGCTGGCGGTTCACAATGGTTACGTAAAGGGTTGGACATCGTATTGGAGGCGTTCAAACGAGCCGACTTGGATGCTGAACTACATTTGAAACCGAACCCTGAAGCACATGGCGTTCCGCCACTTACCCTGCCCGACAACGTATTCATGCACAGGGAATGGTTCACCGAAGAAGAAACCGTCAAGTTTTTTAACGATGCTGACTGCTACATTGCAGCCACAAGAGGTGAGGGATTCGGACTCATGCCCCTACAAGCAATGGCTATGGGCATCCCCACTATCATCAATGCTTCCTCGGGTCAAGCAGAGTTCGCGGACCTTGCCAGCATCGTTATCCCTCACGGACAATCCAAGTCGATTTACGGGGGACTGTGGGACGAGTCCAACCCCGACGATTTGGCTGACGCTATGCGCATCATGTTCGCAGATTACGAAAACCATAAAACGTCAGCAAAACTGAGGGTCCGCAAAACGAAGGCATGGTCGTGGGATAACGCCGCCCGCCAGTTGGCAAACACATTGCTCGTCGGCAATCTACTTGAAAACCCCGAATGGGAACCGTCCATCCTCAGATTGCCTATGCGCGTCAAACGTAAAGTCTCAGGAAGTATCAACGGCAAAGAGTTCACCTACCTCCCAGGGCAAGAGTATGTCGTACCAGAGAACATTTATCAAGTAGTCTCCGATAGCGGAAACCTAATAGGAGGACCATTATGAAAAAGAAGAAAGAGTTTTGGGACACCAAAAACCCGAAAAAGAAATCTAAGCCCCTGTCCGCTGGACAGAAGAAGGCAGCCAAAACACGTGCCTCCAAAGCGGGTCGCCCCTACCCGAATCTTGTTGACAATTCGTGGGCTTCTCGTCGTGGCTAAAACTCCTGCGTGGCAACGCAAAGAAGGCAAAGACCCCAAAGGCGGGTTGAACGCCAAAGGTCGAGCCTCGGCTCGTGCACAGGGCATGAACCTGAAGCCTCCCGTGTCCGCTGCTCAGGCAAAGAAATCTCCGAAGGCTGCCGCTCGCCGCAAATCGTTTTGCGCCCGCATGTCAGGTATGCCAGGACCAATGAAAGATTCCAAAGGTCGCCCAACACGCAAGGCTCTCGCTTTACGTAAATGGGACTGCTAACCTAGTCTTGTCCCACGAATAGGAGAACATTATGCCCAAGGTTGGAAAAAAAGAATTCGCATACACCCCAAAGGGTATGGCTATGGCGAAGGCTGAAGCGAAGAAGACTGGCAAGAAAATGAAGTCAGGCAAGAAGAAGAAGTAATGCCACTTCCAAAAAGCAAGAAGTCTTCCGTGAAAGGTGCTCCTGCGAAGGAGTACCGTCCTGCCCCGAAATCGAAGAAGGGTAAACGGACACGGAAAACTTCTGCCAAAGCACAAGCAGGTTCATTCCCAGGGTACGGGAGTTACACTTACTAAATGACTACGGTTGCGACAGTCCTCACAAGGGCTTCGCGTCAGATGTTGGCAGGGGTCGTTGAAGAACGCAACAAATTGGCGTCAAGCCTTGATAGTAGTACGACGACTGTCGTTATGTCTTATGACCTTGGCGGTTTTCGTAATGGTTCTGTATTCGAAATTGAATCAGAACTCTTTTACGTTTGGGATGCGAACCCAGCAACGAAAACGATTACGGTGGAACGAGGATTCAACGGAACGACCGCTGCGGCTCATTCAGCCAACGTACTTGCTACGCTCAATCCGAGGTTTCCGCGAGCGCAAATGTTCGATGCGGTCAACGCCGAATTAGACGACCTGTCATCAACGATGAACGGATTGTTTCGTGTCGTTACCGCCGATTTAACATACAACGGTTCGGACCGCCAAATCAACATCACCAACTCTGGGAACATTATCGAATTGTTGGATGCCCGTCTCCGCTACCTTGCCGATGACCACCCTGTGCTGAACGCAGTCCGCCTACAAACAGGTTTGCCAACAACCGATTTCGCTTCAGGGAACACCCTCGTATTTGACAACCCTGTGATGGCAGGCACCGTACGCGTTCGCTACAAAGCACCGTTTGTTCGTGCCACCTTAGAGTCATCCGATTTGACAACCAACTGTTTCTTGCCCACCACATGTGATGACATTGTGGAAACTGGAATTATTTTGCGGATGATGAACGGACGAGAAATCAAACGCAACTTCATTGAAGCACAAGGCGACACTCGTCGCTCCGACGAAGTGCCCCCTGGCGCAGTACGAGATTCCACCACAACTCTTGCCCGATTGCGTCGCGAACGCATAATCGCAGAAGCGGCACGCCTCAAAGCACAGTATCCCATCAAGTTCAGGAAGTAGCCAATGGCTACGCTGACGCGTTTCACAGACGCTTTCCTTCCAGCAACAGGGTTCTATACGGGGACAGGGGCAACTGCGTTAGTTCCCGACATTTTCCCTGTTGCTATCAACGGACGCCCGTACATGGTGGACATGTCAGCGAACGCGTTCAACCGCCAATTCGATGCCCGTGTGCGTGATTCGGTTGACCAGTCTGCTGAGCCTGGTGAGTCGGCGTTGAACCCGCAAGGGTTGTGGCGTCGTTCGCAATCCTCGTGGCATTACGGTGCAGGACAAGAGTATTCGGATACCGCTGACGCTGAGGCGTACCGTTTCTATACAAGCAAAGGTGTGGACGTTTGGAATAAGGGCAAATTAAGTTTGTTGCCCGAAACAGTACAGAAGTATTCGTCTGCGAACAGCAATCTGCATCTTGCTACAGCCGATACACGTCTGTACATTACGGATGGTCAAACCCTCCAATACTCTACGGACCTGACATCGTTCACGCCCGTCACAGGTACGGCGGCGTCAAACCTGTTTTCGATTGCGTCTGACGGTTTTCACGTGTTCTACTCGTACGCCAACGGCGACATCGACCAAACAAAAGCAGACATCTCCACTTCGTCTGCGTACATCACGGGAATCGAGGCAGGCTATTTGGCGTATGTAAAAGGTCGTCTGATGGTCGCTGGGCAGGGTGCGGATAAACGCAAGATTTGGAACATCACCACCACTCCAACTTCTTCAGCAAACAACCCTGGTGCCCTGTTTACGCATCCGAACACCGATTTCAACTGGGTGGGTTTTGCTGCTGGGCAGAACCAAATCTATTGCGCAGGTCACGCAGGCAACAAATCGTTTGTGTACAAGACGGCAATCAAGGCTGACGGTACAACTTTGGATATCCCGACGGTTGCCGCTGAACTGCCATTGGGTGAAATCATCACCAGTATCCACGGCTATTTAGGGTTTGTGGCAATCGGTTTGAGTGACGGTTTCCGCCTCTGCTCATCAGATAGTGACGGCAACTTGGTGATTGGTCCGAAAATTGTGACGGGTTCATCGGTTGACGAGTTCGCTGGTGTCGGACAATACATCTATTTCGGATACAAGAACTTTGATGGCACCTCAACAGGTATCGGACGTATGGACATCTCAGTGTTCATCTCAACAAACCAGCCTGCTTATGCCTCAGATTTGATGGTGACAGGTCAGGGTTCTATCCCTGACGTGCACGAGTTTGGTGGCAACCCCATTTTCACGGTTGCAGGTTTAGGGTTGTACGCCCAACACGCCACGAACCTTGTTGCGTCAGGATTCCTACGGTCAGGTATCTACCGTTGGGGTGTACCAGATGCGAAGTTCATCCCCAAACTCGACTTACGCTGCCTACCTCTCGTCGGTTCCGTCACCCTGTCCGTTGCATCGGATGGTGGCACATTCCACGACTTCAACTCCTTCTCAACGGTTGGGGCAAAAGAGAAAACGTTCGACGGGTTGGAAGCAAAAATATTTGAAGCCGAACTGAAAGTCACCCTCACTCGTTCAGCGTCAGCCACCACGGGACCGACCCTTACCCGTTGGATGGCACGCGCATATGCCGCCCCTCTCCGCTCCCAAATCTTCTCCGTGCCCATCATCATGCACCACAAACTGTCAATCAACGGACGCGAATACTGGCAAGACGTGGACCAAGAACTTGCTTATCTGCGAGATTTGGTGGAAACCCCCAGAGTGGTCACCTACCAAGAAAACGAAGAAACTTTCGCCGTGGTAGTGGAAAATGTCCAAATGCAAATTATCCAATCCGTGCACGCCCATAACGACAACGACTTCGAAGGTACTGCTATAGTGGTCATGCGTAGTGTAAGATAGGACAACATGCCAGCAGTAACTCGTAGACAATATAAGGGCGCAGCGGCGCAGACGACGATTGTGAACGCGCTTGCGTCTGGTGATACGTCGGCTACTTTGGCTGCTACTACTGGTTTCCCTTCGGCTGCTGGTGTTCCGTTCTTTGTTGTTATTTCTCCTGGGACTGCTTCTGAGGAGAAGTGTTTAGCAACAATTTCTGGTTCTGTGTTGACGTTGACTCGTGCGCAGGATGATACGACTGCTGGTTCTCATGCTTCGGGTGCAACCATTTATCCTGTCTTCACGGCGGATGATGCTGATGAGGCGAATAAGTTGGCTTCGACGTTGACGACTCGTGGTGATTTGTTGACGATGGGTTCGGGTCCTGATTTTGCTCGTATTGCGATTGGGGCTGCGGATACGGTGTTGACTTCCAATGGTACGGATGCTGCTTGGGCGGCTATTCCTCCGTCGGTTGATATTATTCAGATTCAAGTGTTTAGTTAGGAGTCATTATGGCAACATTTACGAAGAAGAAACTGTCGGGTTCGACTGATGGTCTTTGTGTCAAGGTAACTGGTACTAGCACGGCGGCGACGGTGACGGTGCATACTGCTGTTGCTGGTACGACGGTTGGTACCTTTGATGAGATTTGGTTGTATGCAAATAACACTTCCGCTTCGTCGGTGAAACTGACGATTGAGTGGGGTACTGCTACTGCTGCTGATGGGAACATCGAAGTAACGGTGTTGCCTGAGGCTGGTTTGGTGACGGTGATTCCTGGTCTTATTTTGCAGAATGCGAAAGTGGTGAAGGCGTTTGCGGCTACGGCTGATGTTATTCTTTTGACTGGGTTCGTCAACGCGATTGTGGCGTAACTGATGGCTACTGCTCGCCGTCAACTTGGGTACGTGTCGTCGCAGTCGTCGCAGGTTGTGGCGACTGGGCAGACGCTTGCTGTTGACTTTCTTCTTGTCGGCGGCGGCGGTGGTGGTGGAAGATACGATGTCGGTTCTGGTGCTGGCGGCGGTGGCGGTGGCGGTGCTGGCGGTTTCGTAACAGGTTCAGGCATTATCGGCAAAACGACTTACACCGTAAAGGTCGGTGCGGGTGGGGCTGCTACTACGGTGAATGGTGAGCAGGGCAAGAACGGTACGGCTAGCGCATTTATAAATACTGCCAATGGTGGCGGTGGTGGTTCGGGTTCTGCTGGTGCTGGTGGTTCTGGTGCGTCAGGTGGTGGTTGTGGTGCTAATGCGACCACGACTGGCGGTTCTGCGATAAGCGGCGAAGGAAGTGCAGGCGGTTCTGGTGTGAACAACACGGCCGCTGGTGGTGGTGGTGGTGCTAGTGCTGTGGGCGCAAATGGTGCTGGTAGTACATCTGGCACAGGTGGCAACGGCTCAACAAATAATTACAACGGAAGTTCAACAACTTACGCTGGCGGCGGTGGCGGCGGCGGCAACGGCGGAAGCCGTTCGGGTGGTTCTGGTGGTGGTGGTGCTGGTAGTACATCTGGCACTGCTGGAACGACTAATACTGGTGGTGGCGGCGGTGGCAGTTCTAACGCCAACAGCGGCGCAGGCGGCTCAGGTATTGTCATCATTCGCTACTTGACAGCAGATGGCGCAAACTTCGCCATCAGCACCACAGGCACAGTAACGACAGGGACTGACGGCTCGTACACATTTCAAACATTTACCACATCAGGAACTTTGGTGGTCGCATAATGGCACACTTCGCAAAAGTAGAAAACGGTGTCGTGCGTGAAGTAATTGTCGTCGGTAACGATGATGCGCCTACGGAAGCGGTAGGCAAAGCGTTCATCGCCAGCATCGGCTTGGCTGGCGAATGGGTGCAAACTTCTTACAACGGGAATCCGATTGAAGGTCAAGACCGTGGCAAGTATGCAGGTATCGGTGACATTTGGAATGGTTCCGAGTTTGTTAGTGAGGTCATCGAATGACACGTTCGTACATGGGCTATGTTTCATCGCAGACAACTAGCACGGTGAATATTATGGAGTACGGTGTCGCCACAGGTGGCACGTCGAGCAGTATCACAGTTAGCGATGTCAACTACACGCTGCTGACTTTCACATCTTCTTCAACGCTGACGATTACGAAGGCTGGGTTGTTTGATGTTTTGTTGTGCTCTGGTGGCGGTGGTGGTGGCGGTTCGCTCAACGGTGCCAATAGTTCTGGTGGTGGTGGTGCAGGTGGAATCTTGCAAAGCACCATTTATTTAGACGCAAACGCCACTGTTACTATCGGTGCTGGTGGTCCTTCTGCAAACTATGACCAGAACGGTGATGGCTCATCGTCATCTATCGGTGGTGCAAGAGGTGTGAGTGTTGCTGGTGGTGGTCAAGGTTGCAACCAAACTGCGGTCTTTGTAGGTGCAAGCAAAGGCGGTTCAGGTGGCGGCGGCGGCGGCAATCTTGCTGATGACCGTAGATTCGGTAGACCAAGCATGGCACCATCTGTTTCAGGTTTTTCTGGCGGCGATGGTTCTGCATCTACTCGTGGTGCAGGTGGCGGTGGCGGTGCTACGGCAGTCGGCGGCAACCACTCATCAACGACGGGTGGTGCGGGTGGTGCTGGCTACGATGTTTCTGCGTTCATTGGCGGCTCAACATTATTCAAGTGTGGTGGTGGTGGTGGCGGTGGTGTGACTGGCGGTGCAGGCGGTTCATCTATCGGTGGTGCTGGCGGTAGCGGTGCAGTAGGTTCAGCGGCAAGCGCCAACACTGCTTCGGGTGGCGGTGGTGCTGATAACAATGCTGGGGCAGGTGGCGCAGGTGGCTCTGGCATCGTTTATGTAAGGTTCAAGGTCTAAACATGGCACACTTCGCAAATATTCAGAACGGCATCGTCTCACAGGTAATCGTCATCGCAAACGATGATTGCGCTGGTGGTGACTTCCCTGCATCAGAACCAGTCGGTCAAGCGTTCATCGCATCGCTCGGACTTGCAGGCGTATGGAAGCAAACTTCGTACAACCGCAACTTTCGTGGCAACTACGCAGGTCTCGGTATGTCTTATGATGCTGACTTAGATGAGTTCGTAACACCAGCAGTTGAGAGTGCGCCCGAATAACAGCCTTCGTTGGCTGATACTCGCACCTGCGATATTCTTCGCCCTCACAACCCCAGCCAACGCTGAACCCCAACCAGGGCTTGCCACCACCTACTACACCATCGACGAGATACCGCCGCTACGTTCCACCAGCGAGTATCCAATCTGCGGAACCGAGACAGAGAACAACATCAACCGCAGTTACAACGGCGAACCCTTTGAGGACTGCACAGGCGACTTGTTCATGGTTCACATGACTGGCTACATTGACATCCCTGAACACACAACGATTGAGTTCTGGTTGGCTACAGATGACGGCGGATATGCGAACATCGGCGGCAACGAGTTTGAGTATTGGAACGACCAGGGCTGCTCCTGGATACCGTCAGGTCAACTAGACATTGAGGCAGGCATCCAGCCGCTTGAAGTGTGGATGTACGAGCACGGCGGGGCGTCCTGCATCATGCTCGCCTGGAACATTGACGACGAAGGTTGGTCAATAGTTCCCGACGAAGCGTTCACCCAAACCTCAACCCCAACGACCACCACTTCGACTAGCACCACCGTTCCACCAACCACCACCACTTCGACTAGCACCACCGTTCCAGAAACCACCACCACTTCTACGACGACCACCACGACTGAGCCTGCGACCACCACAACCGAGCAGACCACGACCACAATCCCAAAAACTGTTAGCACTTTGGCTAACACCACCACCACAACTACCGTCTACGTTCCCCCAGTCACCACCACAACAGAACCAGAAGAAACAACCACCACAACAGAACCAGAACCTATTGAGGAGGAAGCGCCTCCCCCTGACACAACTGTTCCTGAGCCAGAAGACGACGAGCCTGACGAGACAACTCCCGAGACTCTCCCTGAAGACGAGCCTGATACACCTCAACCTGAAACAGATGACCCAGAAACAGAATCGACCCCAGAAGAAGCAAACCAAACAGAGGAAACAGAAGAAGAATCATCAGAGTCAACCATACCCCAATCCGAAGAACTTGACGAGGCAACCACAGAACAACTCACAGAACTATTCGAAGACATTACCGAAGAACAACTAGAAGAAGTCATCACAGCCATCCTTGAAGAAGAACCCACCCAAGAACAAGCCGTAGCCCTAGCCACCAGCCCCGAAGTCCTAGCCAACATCAGCGAAGAACAAGCCGAACAAATCTTTGAAACCCTAGACGTAGCCGCCCTCACCGAAGAACAAACCACAGAACTCGTCGCCGCAGTCCAGGACGCCCCCGCCGAAGTACGAGAAGCCTTCGAAAACAAAGTGGACATCTTCAAAAACGCCCTAGACACTTACATCCCCACAGGGTCCAACATCCCAGTCGGAGAACGACGCGCCCTCATAGCCATCGGCGCAGCCCTCACAGCCGCAGCAGCGACTAGGATACGACGATAATGAAACGCCTCCTCGAATACATCACCGAAAACTCGTGGACCCTCGCAGGCACAGGGCTAGTCCTCATCACCCTCTCAGGTCCCACTCTGCGGCAAGCCCTCTGGATTACAGGGGTAGCATTAGTGCTACACTCAATGCTCACACTAGGAACGGGGAAGAAAGATGAATAAAGTTATGACTGTCACCAAAGATGTACTCACCAAGTTCCTAGATTTGGGGCAACGTTTGTTCTCCCTGTTCCTTGCCAGCGCCCTCCCAGCCGTCACAGGTGGCGCCCTCATCGGCGTATCCGTAGCCAAATCTGCAATGCTCGCAGGATTCATGGCAGTAGTCCAAGTAGTCCAAAAACTTGCAGCCGCCTCAACAGACGGCGAACTGACAAGCGAGGAGATTGCTCAAGCGTTCGGGAAAAAGTAATGGCAACCCCATACCCCATCGTCAAAGTAACTCTCTGCTCCCATCTGAAAGGCGTCAAACCTGGTGAACTCCCCCAAGAACTTCTTCGCGGCATTGAAGGCAAAGGCAAACTCCATCATTGTGCGGCTGACGCATACGAAGCAATGGACGCAGCAGCCAACGCCGAAGGTATCGACCTCGCCCCAACCAGCCAAGCCGACACGTACCGCAGCCTCGAAACCCAAGAGTACGGCTTCTACCAAAGGCACACAGACACCCCGAACAAAAAACTCCGCAAACAAAAGCCGCGCATCTACAAAGGCAAAGCGTGGTACCTGAAAAAAGGTATGGCACCAATGGCGGTCCCAGGTACCTCCAACCATAACC
>Ga0208975_1000554_pt1 | contig 17609 bp, 4 predicted proteins | sample GreLakmeER78MSRF_FD_187700 | JGI IMG/M metagenome (GOLD analysis project Ga0208975, IMG submission 187700) | Freshwater lentic microbial communities from great Laurentian Lakes, MI, USA - Great Lakes metaG ER78MSRF (SPAdes) | ecosystem: Environmental > Aquatic > Freshwater > Lake | place: Great... | reverse complement strand
TTTTTCCACTTCTTCATCAGCTTTTTCTTTTTGTTCAAAAGTTTTTTCAATATTAAATATGACTTTGCTCAATCTGACATAGTTTGGATATCTAATTTCGTAATTTGAAACATCGTCGCCTTTAAATGTTTGTTTATCTAAATAGACTTTTCCTTTATAAATAACACACGGAGGCAATGTTTCTGAATCTATGCTGCCATCTGAGTTTGGCAAAAATTTAAGATCTTTATACAGGCCATCGTCTATAGAAACCTGATAGGTCTCTCCTTTTTTTATCCCTGGCATTGTGTATGTAGAATTTGAAGGATTAAAGAATAAAAATTTATAAAATGTTTCATGCCCAATCCCAATTTCATACGCTACAACATTTTGAGGAGAGTCAGTCGGAACATCTTTTCCACTATAATAATCTACAAGATTTAAATAGATAATACTAGACGATCCTAATTTTGCTAAAAGCTTAACGTAAGATTGCTGTATATCGTTATTTAAATCTAAAATAGGAAACACGTCATTATTTCTAGCGATTCCACTATTTAAAGTTCTTTCTCTTTGAGTTGATATCGTAGTCTTAGGATTAAATACGCAATAGAACTCGTCTCTTCTTTTTGATTTTTTTAAGTATCTATCAGGCGTTGATGAGTTTACGACTAAAACAGTATTTCTAAATAAAATAACGCTTTCGCCATTGCTTTTTCTTACAGATATATCTTGAGCGCAGTTATTTACCAAGAACATATCTGAAACTGCTGGCGAGATTTCTAAATCGTTATTATTGTTATTAAATATATAATGACCAGATGAAGCTATTGGTAAGTTCGGCTTTTGTATTTGGAATGGAGCCGCAGCTAAATCCATACTTTTTGAATTATCCAAAAGAAACATTTTTCTATTTTCCACATAACTAGGAAAATAAAACCCATTATTATCATAATATGAATAATAACAGTAAGAAAAATTATTATTAATAAAAGAAACTGCGTTGTTAGAAGCGCTATCTCCTACTTTAATAGGATTCTCATCTAAATCTTTGTAATCAATCAAGCTGTCTAAAAATAAAGAAATTTCAATTTTTTGAATAAAATTAATGTTTTCTTTTCTTTTGCTTATGTAAAACGATCCCTTTTTGTGGTACTCCATGAAAGAAGCTGAATTCTTTGATATCTCAATCATTCTTTTCGGAGGCAATTCTAAAAGATTCTGCGATCCTCCGATGGCTATCTCAAGAAGAGCCGTAGTGTTATTCTGAATATAAAATTTACCAGACCCTAAATCCGACACGTTTAATAACTTCAACTTATAAGAGCTAAAAAAGTCACCCGCTCCATTTATTTGAGATGATCCATAAATAAATAATCTATGATTTGGCAAGCTAGTTGTAATTTTACCTAGATCTAAAGACGCGAAGTCTATGTCTTTTATCGTAACCGCAAATGCTTTTTCTTCTTTGTCGTATTTAAATAAATACGTAGATCCTCGATGTCGTATTTTAATTAAAGTCCCGACTTTAAGATTTGGATAACTTTCATTGACTGTTTTTTCATCCGGACCGTTCTTTGATATATCTTCTGTCGAGATAAACACAGGCGAGCCATTGATCCCTAAATCTTTAGAAGAAAAAGTCGCTACTGCTTGGCCCACTGAGATCTTAGAGAATCTGTAAGCTTGCAACTGCGAAAGCAAAGGCGTTTTTACAGACACTTTATTCAATGCGCTATTAAATAAATAAAAGTCTCCAAATTGCCTATTCTTAAAACTATTTAAATCTATGTTAAATTTAGAAAAATTATGCAAATAAACAAATTCACTACCGTCGTAAATTTCAGAAGATCCAGTTGGGGTGATATTTTTTATATTTTTAAGCGTAGGAATTACCGTTATCACTTCTGGACTGGTGCCAGAAGAAAGTCCCCAAGCCGAAACCCCTGCGGCGAATGACGCAGTAAACGATAAGGTTTCTAAATTCGTGTGTATTGAATGAGAGGTTGGTGGTTGTGTTGAGTTATTTATTATTTTATTTGGAGCAGTATTGTTAGACTCACAAAGATTTACAAATATTATTTTCTTTGTAGATATCCACTCTCCAATAGTTTTAGTCATTCCAGAATCAAAATCAGTAATAAGCTTGCTTAAGTTTGGTAAATAATAAGTAGTTAATTGATCCGCCATTGGAATTAGAATCACACTCGGCAAAGAAGAAATAGAACCATAATCAACTAAATATTTAGATAAATCCACATGCTTCTCTTGAATGATCTTTAAGTCTGTGACTCCCCCAAAAAATTCTTTTCCATTAGAGTACACCTGCATGTCTTTTATTATTATCGGAACTGGGTCTTCTCCAGCAACATAAGAAATGAATAGATAAAAAGCATTAACCAAATAATTAATCTCTTGCCCGACGCCGGCTATCTCCTTCTTTCTTCCAAAGCAGTAAATAGTAGAACCACTTTCAGGTGAAATCCCATCGAAATAATCTACACAAGTATAAGTGAGTTCCAATTCAATTTGCGTGTTTTTTTCAGTGCTTATAAAAGCATTATTAATACTATCAAAAGTAAAAGCAGCTCCCCAAAGGTTTTTTAGTGGATGATTTGTATCTAATTCAAATTGTTGATTTGAAGATTTGATTATTAAAGCGCCATCGATTAGAGCTTTAGTATTTGAGGTTTCAGACCATACTAAAGATAATGAAGAATAAGAAAGCTCTATTTGCTCGCTTGGAGATATCGTTGTAGAATAAGTCGAATTCGTGCCATCGTAAGATATAGTTTGGATATTATAAACTCTTGCCGAAGTATTTTTTATTATAAAAGGTTTTCTAAAGGTAAAATCTGGTATAATTATTGTATCTATATCTGTATCATTCGCTGTTATTATATAATAAAAATTATCTTTGTCTAAATGGTATTTTCCTTCGACATCAATTATTCCAGCTAAAAAAAATTCTTTTTTATTATAAACTGGATAAACTATATCAGCTCCAGTTTTCTTTACTAATCTATTTTTATTTAATCTCTTATTCGATATGGTAGTAGCAATGACACTATCATAAGCAAAATTAACTGCTATTTGATTCGGATCTGTTAATGTCGTAAAAGATAACTGATCTGAGCCTTTTTCGCTTATTCTATTGAATATAGCCGCGTCTGATTTATTTTCTACTAATAGCCTTCCATTAACAAAATTGTCTGGATTGTAATTGAACGATAAAGAATTAGTTGGATCGTATTCAAAATTATCATTATCGTCGAAAGCTCTTACGTCAAACGGCCCCATCTTTTGAGTAAAAATTTTACCATTGTAAAAGCTTTTTCTAGAGTAGTAATCTCTTAGAGTGAATGTCTTCAAAAGATTTGCAGAATCATTTATGTAAAAATACTCGGTTAAGTCTTCTTTGACGGTAACGTCATTCTGAATAATAAGCGGACTAGAATTATCCCGCGAAAAATCTAAAAAGCTTGTTCTTTCTAAAGTTGGATTTTTATCTACGTTGATATCCTTTCTATATAATCTTAAAGATATTGAGCGTTCAGAAATATCTCCCACCTCATCAACTTCTTTTGTTGTGTCATTATTAGTGTCTTGTATTAAATTACTAACGCATAAAACTCTTTGGCTATCAATTTTATTCGGCACTATTCTATTTTTACAAATTAAAAATAAATCTTTATTATTGAAATTAGAAACAGGAGGAATTGTGATTTCAGTGCCGCAAAAATCTAAATTTAAAATATTGATTTCGTTAGCAAGATGTTGGGCTGGATCTATTTTGAATTCAAAATGACTATAAGCATTATTAATAATATCTATTTTTATTCCTTTCGAAGACCCAGATGTTACTATACACGCTCTTGCGATTTGATTTTGGGCTAGAGTATTTTGCGTACTAGTCAACTTGCCTCTATAAAAATAAACGGAGCTTGTGGTCTTATTTACAAAATAAACAAAAGCATTCTTAGGGATAGTTGCTTCAAGATACACCAAATCAATATACTGAACAGAATCAGAATTCAAAAGCACCATCTGCTCTAAAGTGTTGTCTATCTCAAAAAATGGAGTATTTGATGGGTATAAAATTTTATATATTATAGTTCCGCTTCTTTTCTTTTCTACAGATAACTTAAAATCTTGATTAGCTCTTGGCACAATGAATGAAGATGAGCCATTTGTTATTTTAATATTTAGATTTCTATTTACCGAATCGTCTTTAATAAAATAATATTGATTGCTAGAGAGACCATCTACATTTGCAGCGTAATTATCTAATATAATCTCAGTGTCATCTTTTAGATAAAACACGCCGCCACTATCAGAATTATCCCCTCCATCTAGATATATTTTTATATCATCGAAATAACTCTTTTTGTCATTGCTGCATACCGTAGGCGTTTGGGTAAAATAATTAAAAGATTCTGGATCTAAATTAAAAGAACCATAAAATAAAGTATCAACAGACAAGCTCTCTTTTGAAGCGTTATAAATAGGAAGCTCTCCATAAGACGCGTATCCATCTAGAGATAAATTCGTATGGTCAATATTCGCAAGCCCTACGCTAGGATAATAAATAGAATCGTCTTGCACAGCTAAATTAGATATTGCAGTAGAATACTCTGTGACTGTTGTAGATGAGAATTCTAAAAATGCAGTTTTATTTGCCTGTCCAGTGACTGAAGACGATTGATAATAAATAGTTATAGGAGACGCCGAATCATTAATTGCTTTGAATTTTAAATTGTTTGAAGCAGTCTTCATCGGACTGGAGTAGTCTGTGATTGTTATGCTATTTTTTAAATAAATTACGCTACCCTCATCAGCGTCGGACAAGTCGAATGTAGAAGTCAAGCTTGAGCCTAAAGTCACCGCTGTTGTTGAAGGAGCGTTTGGCCCCTGAATTACAGCCGCGTTGTTAGACGCGACTGAAGTTCCATTTACAGAACACGAAGCCGCATTTACGTTTGCAACATAAGCTTCAAAAGGCGTAGCGACACCATTAAAAGCAACGGAAGAGGCTCCGTCAGCAACAAAATAATACCCATTATAATTTGGAGATATTGTAAAATCTGAAGTCTTAGTTTCTGGATTGTTAAAGTCTATAATAGAACTATAAACAGGATTGGCTATAGCTTTCGTTGTGTATTTAAAATTAGAATCTACTTTTGTTTTAACTGAAATAGGCTTATCGGTATCTCCAATCGCAAATCCATTATATTGATTCGATATTGAAGATTCATTATCCAATGACGCAGGAACAATTCCAGAAACAATAATATCATAATATCCAATTCCATTAGATCCGCCAAAATTGAACACCCCATCGTCTACGTACCCTTGCTTAACATCAGGGATTGCGTATGTGCTTGGCAGTTTTTCATTTTGAGTCTTAATCAACGTAAGATTTCCAGCCCTGTCCTTCTGATAAATATTATAATAATCGCAATCTGAATCAAGAGCCCAGTCTACTTTTGTAGGCAAGAAATTTGTTTTCTTTAAGACGTCTATGTTTTGAGTCGATAACTCCAGCTTTTCGTATTTAGCTATTCTAAATTCATAAGCGTTATCATCTAAGAACAATGGTAAATTAGTCTTGAACGCCATCATAGCCAAGAAATTTGGGAACTCCAAATCAGATGCGGAATAGTAATATGGAGAAATTTGAGCCGACTGAACAGATATTTTATCTTTTGAGAACCCACCATCCTCATCTAAAGCCACCCAACTATCAGAACTGTTTTTTAATCTATATTGCAATTTATAAACCCACCCACCATTGAAATTTACTGAATAAGGAAACCCAGCGTCTCCTATCAAAACCAGGTCTTTAACATAAAAATTATATTTTATTTTTGTAATTTTTAATCTTCTAGTTTTGCTGAAGCTAACAGTATTTTCTCCATTATTTACTATTTGAGGAGTTCTTTGTTTTGTGAAAGATCCATTATCTTCAAAGTCGATAGAGCAATTTGACTCATAGAAAGATTTAGTTTTGTCTTCTTCTATTACGTATATATTGTTTTCGAAAAGCCCATTCGAGAACGCGTTTACATCGTGTATGGTTATGGGGGTGCCTTCGTAGTTTTTAGAGGTGTAAGGGCCATTCGGGAATAGGAGCAAGCTACCTAAAGCTGCTTTAGTTTCTTCAGCGTCGTCTTCAAAAAATCTTGGCTGAGGAAAACCTAGAGAGCCTCTCTCTCCATAGATATTGTTGTTTACCGGGTTTTCATTAAATATCCACCAACAATGAATTTCATTTGGAGACGTTATGATATATTTATAACATTGCACATTAATCTTAACTAAATTAGATGATATCAAAACAGAACTATTGTCTGCAATAGAAGCCGCTAACGCTGTATACTCTTTAGATGTCCCAGCATTTTCATCTGAAATAACATAAGGGTATGTGTCGTCTGTGTATTCTAGTTTTGTGAATCTAATTACTACTGCATTTGCGAATGATCCTATGTTAGCAGTGTGATCTACAGGAACATTGCTTTGTATTAAAGTCAATGGATTCTCAGCGCCAGTATAAGCATATAAATGATATGCGTATTGTTTTGGGTTTCTATTCGGAACTATTACCGTTTCTCCAGCCAGTCCTTCCCATACTTTATTAGAAGAGAAATTAGTGTAATTAAAATCAGAGGCTGCTCCAACTACATACTCTGCTCTGAAAACTTTTTGATAATTTGGATTTTTGTCTTCGAATAATATATTCCCAAATGTTGAACCAGCGTCTATAGTATAAGAAGACACTACAGTTTTATTATTGTAAAGCGGAGAGGCCGAGGCGGAAGTAGACTCTGGGAAAAATTCCAAAAACTCTAAAGTCTCATCATAATTTTGAATCGGATAGAAAAATTGTTGAGTTCTTTTTGTGAAACCTCCTACATCATAAGACTGTACGCAATATAATTTATCCGCTTCTTCAGTAGATAAGTCAGCGTCTGGAGATACATAAACTCCAGTAGTAAAAGATCTATTGAATTCTTCTATTTGATTTTCATTATATTTTTCAGTATATATTTCTCTTTCGACGAAAATTCTAGGAGCCACGCCTCCTTTTTTATAAAAAGAATTAGAATCTGTAGGGCCAGGAGAAGGGCCCCCTATCCCTGAGCTGACTTGACTGAAGGCTTGACTAAATAAAGAGATATAATCCGACTCAGAGAAAGAAGGCTGCACACTAAAAGTGGCAAGGTAATTTTTAGTATAATAGTAATTTACGGCTGTTTTCCAATTTTCAGGAGATAGATAATTATCTTTTTTTATTATTCCATTCGACGGGATTTGAGTTACTAATCCATTCTGGAAAGTTGTAGATTCTGAATCGTATTTATTATTATCATAAATGGCGGTGTCGCCTTTGCAAAATGAAATTTCATCTATATAAATTCCTTTGCAAGTAGAGTTCACTACTGTTCTATAGTTTGACTGGTGTGTCGTTTTTGCTTTTTCTATATTTTCTTTATTTATATAATAAGCCAAAGTCCCGTATTCATTTCCGTAGAAAGCATTTACAGGAATCTCCGTGTAGTTTGACAATGGGCACAAAACATATCTTTCTCCTGTATTTAAATAATTAGAAAAATAATCTCTTGTGTATGTCTTTTTCGGTAATGGAAAATTCGGAAGATCTACTTTATGAGTTATTATTGAATTATTCTGATTTATTGAATCTAAAATATCTTGTTGATCTTGCTTGATTCTCTCTTCTCTAATCCCTTTTACCTCATCGGGGTCTTCTCCATTGACGTAAGACCCGTTGTCGTCTTTTAAAGCAGCTTGCAATTGATCACCATAAGTCTTGAAAGCGTCAGTAACAGCTTTAAATGTTTCTCCTTCTTCTTCTTCAGCTACAGCTTCTTGGGTTTGCAAGTCTTGAGCGTATTTTTCTGACTCAATAACCTCCTGCAAGTCAACCAGATCTTTGACATCTTTTAACCCGTAAACAGAGCCATTCTGCTGGATTCTTGGGTAAACTTGATTCCCTGCCGTTAAAGGGATTGTCACAACTGGAGCAGATGCGCTCATTTGATATTCAGACATAACGTAACCAGCAATGCCTGTTTTTGTATTTAATTTATATCTTTCTACATTTACATTTAATCTATACACATCTTCTAAATCTCCATTGGCAAGTAAAGATAATTTTAAAAAATCCCCTTCTTTCGAAGCTAGTAAATGCGTAACGTTTTGGGATCCTACGATTACTTTAGCAGGAACAGGAGGGTCCGCAAAGATAGAGTCTATATCGCCTTGTGTTAAAACAAACGAGTGATACGGGTCTAAATTGTAATCAATAGATCCATCTATCACTCCAGAAACCTCATCTTTATACTTAGAGTAATCTACTACAACTTTTCCATCTGCATCGTAATCTGGATACGCCGAAAAGCCAAGAGGATCGCTTTTTCTAGCTATTCTAAATTTAAGAGCAGTGCCATTTTCCATTTGAAATGGAATGTCAAAAGACGAAATATTTTGAGGAACTGAATTCGCACTATCGTCGTATAAAAATTTATATCTAGTTGACACCTCATTAGAGTATCCAATATAACCAGCGTCAGTATAAGTATACCCCGTGGCAGGATTATTTGAATTAATAGAAATGCTTGTTTGCTGCCAGTCTTCTGCTGATACAGTTAGTATTGTATTTTTAGATATGAAAGACGTTTTGTCTTCTGTGATCTCTGTTCTGCTGTAAATTTTACCAGCATAATCGACATGAGGCATTATGATTTGCGGGTCAGCTTTCAATATGAATGAATCTGTTATATTCACTAACGGCTCCAAAAATTCATAACCATTTATTCCTTTTATCCCTCTGGTCAAGAAAAATTTTGTTTCTCGCGCTTCGCCGTCGCCTAAAGAAATGAATTTTTTGCCAATTATTGAAAAATTAGAAAAAGCAATATCTTCTAATAGTGGCTCCCCCGCAGAATAACCACCTATCATGCCATTATTAACATTTTCAAATGAAGATGTCCATAATCCATAAGTGTATTTAGAAAAATCTGGAGCAGCGCCGCCCACTGAAGACAACACAGATGTTACAAAATTTTTATTATCAGTTTCAACGCTCATATTATTGTGCTCTAGCCATGTTCGGAGGTATTGGTATAGTTATCGGATTATCATAACTGCTAGCCATCAAATCTTCAAATATATAATCCCCTACAGCAGAATCATAACCCCCCGTATAATCCATGCCAGTAGTTTGATCTGTTATTATAGTCTGGACTTGTTCCGGTGTCATTTCTGAAGCTTTATTAATAAAACCATTACTCATGGCTCTTAAATAATACTCCATTTGTCTATAGTGGTCAGAGTACATTGGCGTACCCGCCGAAACCATAGGAATTAATTTATTAAAATAAAACCTAGGATAGCAGCACCCAAATGGCCTGTGTTTGACCCAGAAATCTTGATTATCTAAAGACACGTCTCCAATTACGCTTCTAGGGCAAGAATTGCCTGTTAATTTATGAAGCAGATAATCAAACACAGCGTTCTCATCTGATCTCGCTTGATCTTTATTGCTAGAAAAAAACTGAGCCACAGCGTTTAAATTTTCGCTCACTCTTCCTTTCAGCGCGGTTGGGTGATAATTAAATAATCTACCTTTCAATGTTACTTTAATGATTTCTGATCTTGGCTCTTTACCATTTGCTCTAGTAGTTGATAAAATTTGATATGGAGGTTGGTATATCCGACAACTAGAAGCAAAAGCCTTAGGATAGTCTAAGTTGCTCTTCCAGTTGGAAAATTGCATGTTAGTATTTGCGCTTTCAATATAATTATAACCAGAAGGAGCATCTACTACTAGAGGTATATCATTTGGCCTCCAAGTCACGTTAGCAAGATGTTTTTTTACATTTTTAGATGTCTTAACGTAGCCATCTAATGCCCTGCTTGATGTTAAGCATCTTGCATTTAGGGCTCCCATTATGTCTCCATACATTTCTGGTTTCCAAGCCGAGCTATTAGACCAGTGATACAAATTATAAGTCATGAACATAGTCCATTCATTGCTTATATTTCCTGGAGATATTTGTTTTTTACCATCTACTAAAATTTCTCCCTTTGGTTTATTATGTATAAAATCTCCGCTTGTTATTCCGTCTAATTCATAAAGCCCTATTGTTTGACTAGAATATTTTGAAACATAATAATAATCTCCGCCTATGAATGTTGTTCCATGTTTATATCTCATTAAGCTAGTGCCTCTGCAATACTCTATGAACTCATTCGTATTACCTCCAGAATCTATTACTATATATCTTTTACCTTTAACAATTGGAATAAATACCTCAGCTTTAGATCCAATCATGTTTCTATTACCAACTTCATCTATTGATGGACCCATTCCTCTGAAAATATCGACTCCTGTATTTTTCATTCCCATCGCGTATCTTTGAAAATATAAAACAGAATTGCCACGCTCATCCACTTCATAATCAATTAGAGATGTTCTATCCGCCATCTTTACGTTGCTATTTATAAATTTTCTAACTGATTCGTATACTGGATTGGCGCTGACATACGCTTCGTTTTGATAAATTTTTTTGTCTTGGGTAAGAGTGTAAGCCACTCCATATCGAATATAATTAGTAAATACTCTCTTAGCTGTACCGCAATTAAAATGACCAACAGGGTCCATTTGCCCAGCATCATTGCCCATTCCTTCTGTAGTAGCCACGCGCATCATAACGTAAGCGTCTGCTGCACTTGGTTTCATCTCCAGCACATGCGCAAATTTTATAAAAAACGACACATTAGAATTCGTGGCAGATCCTATTTTTAACCCAAGATTTAATTTTCCATAAATTCCTGGGGCTGGCGGCTCTACCCCTAAAGAGCCTCTTATTTTAAAAGATACTTTTCCTTTAACTGGATACTTAAAATAATGAATCTTATTAAATTGAAATATTTTATATTCATCAGTACGCGCAACTGCCGCATTGTTTTCATTAACAGTTCTGTTGTTAATTGGGTATCTGTTTTCTTTACTTATGGAAACTGACTCGTAGAGTTTTTTATCTAAATAAATATCAATAACCATTCCGCTTAGCAAAGCTTCGGCATTGTCAGAAAGCCTAACAGCGAAATCAGAACTTTGAATAAAAATAGCAGACAAACAAAACCTATTCTTGTCTGCGCTTTGATTTGGATTTGTGTCGAATTCTGTTTGCGTTAAAGTGTCTCCATGAAACCAAAAACCGGCATTATCTGCTGTTTGAACTACGTTATCAACCTCTGACGTATTTACATTGTAAGTCCACAGAAAACTGCCAACCCCTTCTGGAAATAGTTCTGGGTATCCAAAATTATCGTACTTAATTTTATTATTTCCAAGAGCGTCTTTTTTTGGTTGTCCGTTAGGATTTAATTCATATTTTGGCTTAGAGTAATTTGGAGCTAATAAAAATTGCCTTGAAAAGAATGTCTCGAAATCAAATCCATCAACAGTCACGTTCTTATTTGTAAGATTATGCTTCGCTCTTTGGTCTTCTGCTCCTCTAAAATAACTTAAATAATAAAATATAGCTTGTTCATTTTGGTCTTTAACAGCGTTCTTTTTTCTGAATACTCCGCCTTTAGCTTGCTGGTCTGGAACATAACTTGGAGCATAGTTTCCCATTGAAGCTGTTTCCATTACGTATCTTAAATGTCTTCTGGCGGCGGCGCAGATTCCTAAAGAAACAAGAGAAAGTTCTTTCGTTGAGGCCTCAAAAGCATTCCTTTGTAGATATTTAAAATCTGGAATAAAAGCGGCGCATCCTCTTTGGATCTCAGAGTCATACCAAACAGTGTTTAAATTCGGATCTCCACTAGTTTTGGTTGGCATCGTTCTAGGCGGATAAATCTCTAATCCTCCCAGTCTGATTGGCTCTGACCAATAGCCATGTATTCTGTCTTTCGTTTCGTCTCTGGTCCCGTCTGCTTTAGTGACTTTGCCATTATTGCCAAAAATCCAAGCCATGAATGGGTTAGCTACATTTGGCCCTTGAGCTTCTCCTGCTGGGGCTTCTGGCCATCCAAATTTCCCATAGGTCATTTTAGGCTCTAAATGAGCATAGAACTTGAACCATTCATCTTGAGCTGGATAATTAGTGTCTTGAGGATTTCTCAATCCCCTAAACATCGAATAAGCATAATAAAAGATTCTCCAAGAGCAGTCCCCAAGACCAGATACTATTTTTTGATTAAATGATAAAGCTAAAGCGTTGTGCTTGTTATGGTTAGGCACTTCATTTATCTTTACTTTTTTAGCGGTAGGAAATCTCATTTTAACTCCATACCCCAATAGAAGTTCCTGTGGACGAGCCAGATCCCCTTAGACATCTGCCTCTAATGTTTAAGTCCCTATAAACTGGTATCATTCTTCTGCCATTTTGGACATTGCTTGCAAAAGGTGTTGTGCCTTTCGGAAATTGAGCAGTAGCATTGCCTCCTAATGAGTTCGGATCTTCAAAAGTAACTCCTAAAATTAATTTTTCTCCATAATCGTAAGGGGATGATAATATATTTTTTTTATCTTTAAATTCCGCAGGCATTCTTACGCATTTGAATATTATTGAACTAGAAATTCCTGTATAAATCCCAGTTGTTGCGGGAGAGCCTCCTGTAGTAAAAAATCTATTCAGTACTCCTGCTTGGTTCATGCATAGAATTAATCCTTGCGCATAATTAATAAAGTCGTTTGAAAATAAATTAAAAGTAGCCTCGTTTAATTGTCTTATTACTGCTTGATTTAAATTTGCATTATTTACAGACGCTAATCCTTTAGGGCCACCATCCCAGTTAGCTATCCAAACTACTGGATTATTTTTTTCTACTTTCTGCTGTTTTAATTGATTGTTTGCCATTATTTTGCTCCGGTTATGTATCTTTCTATCAGATTATTATTTACTCCACTTATAGATAATTTTGCTACCATGATTTCATTATCAAAAGAAGGAGTGTAAGACGCTGTTATATTTACTATAGAGCTGTCACTTATCGAAGATCCCGTTCTACGATAGGAAAATCCAGAAACATAAGAATTATCCCTATAATTAATAAAACTGCTATTTACGCCAGTGACAAGATTGAAAAACCCTGAGAATGATTTTATATAAAAAGATGTTTTAGCTATTCCTGAAGCTACACTTGGAGATAAATTATTCACGACTCCAGTTCCTCCAGAGAACAATACCGTAGGAACAGAAGAGTATCCTGAACCATAATTTATCATATTTATTCCGACAACCGAAGTATAATCTACACTTGTCGAGCCAAGTAAAGCAGTTGCTGACGCTGCGTAAGTGGGGTTTCCTCCACTAAAAATAATCGTTGGAGGGCTTAGATATCCATACCCACCACTAACAATCGAAACATCTGACACTTGCCCAAAATATCCAGTCACCCCAGTGTAATAACTCAAAGATATATCTATTGGGAGAGACGACGGAGCCAGATTCCCATAATTAGTCTCGTAAGAATAATTTAGATTCGCAGACCCCACTTTTTCTACTCCGCTTGCTAAAGTTTGAGTTGATAAATTATTTATGATCTCTGAATCTGATCCTAATTCAAAGACGTAATTTAAATAAGGAACAGCCAACCCATTTATGCTAACTTGCTGACTATAATCTCCAGCAGAAGTATTAAGAGTAAAGCTAGTAACAAAATTTCCAAGACCAGTGACATTTTGCCCAATTAAAACTTGCCCACTCGCATTGGATTTTACGTATCCAGTATTTATATTGTTAAAATAAAAAGAAGACTGCTCTTCGAATGATCCATGAAATAATTGTATTCCACTTAAAGAATTTGTTGTCACGTATCCAGTAATCAATTCACCAGTATAAAAATTAGCTGGAATATTTAACACACAAGTTGGTTTTTGGCCTTTAATGGTTAATGAAGCGTCTATGTTACATCCTGTAGTTTTGAAATAGAATCTTTCAGCAAAAAAACCCTGCTTGTATCCAGAATAAAGAACCTTATCTCCATCTGCAGAATAATCGTAAGCTTCCCCAGAAAAAGCCGTTGAAATATTTAATTGCGAGTTCGGCAAGTAAGAAGAAAAATATCTATTCTCATGATCAAAAGCTTTGCCGCTAACAAAAGAGAATTTGTAAGTTTTGTTTTCTCCGCTAAAACCAAATTCAGAAACTCCAGTGCAATTTTGAAAAGATAAACTTAATTCTGCAGAGAACTTATTATCTCGCACTATGTTTCTATATGTATTGCCTGAGATTGTCATTTGAAGAAATTTGTATTTACTAGTTTTATGTTTGGCTTATTTTTATACGCTAGAGTTTCCATACTCAAAGGCTTAGCTGGAGAACTTTGATATGTTAATTGAATATTTAATCCACTCTCGCCAATACTTAAATTCATCTTAGACAATCCTTTATTTACAGATATTAAATTCTTTAGAGTAGCGTCTACATAACTGCAAAATAAATCTACAGAATAAGTCACGTTTGGCTGATTATAAGAAATAGCTTTTGCATTGTAGTAAATCTTCAGCGCATTGTGAAACGCTTGGAATGACTGAAATTCATATTTTGGACGAGGAGTGGCTTCATCACTATACCCTTGGTAATCCATTATGAAAGGATTATCGGTGCTAGCATCCAGTATTAGACTTTGAGAAGTTTGATAACTCGGCACTGTTTGATCGGCGTACAGCTCTCTTATATTTGGAGTTATATTGTTAACAAACAAATCCATTGAAAAGCCATCGTTCTCAATTATTTTTCGTAAGTCTTGAGAGTCTTCTAACCCTCCTTTAATAAAATTTTTAAATGGAATATATGTTTCTGAAGTAGTTTTGCTTATTAATCTTATTTGATAGTTATTATCCTGTTGGGCAGGCAAGACTATTCTTTCAAATCTATTATCGCGCTTTTTATAGTCCTCGTAAGAGATTGGTGCCCCAATCGTTCTAATGTCTTGTATTAATAAAGTCCCAGGATCAGTATCTTGCAAACTAACGAACCCAGAACCAGTTACCACTAATTTACTTATGTTCGCCCTTACGACAGTGTCTAAAAGATTTACTTCATCAATTCCAGGAGCCCTTCCGCTTGATACTTTATTTTTTCTAGTTATTGTTACTGCTTGGCAATTGTAAGCAGATGGGCCTACTGCCTGTAACTGAGCAGAAGTATTATCTGCAAGCAAAGTTGTTTCATTTGGCTGTATGCAAGTTGTATAAAGGATGGTTTTCGAACAGTTTTGTTTTTGACGACGTTTAAGTTCTTCGCTTCCTGTTGCGATAGACCCACTGATAACACCGCATTTTTCTCTAACAGAGTTTTGAAATTCTATTGGATTCAAAAAACCTCCAGAAAAAGCAAAATCAAAAATATTTAAAGACTCTTTAAAAGCGCTCAATAATCCAAATGTATAATTTCCAAGCGGAGAATTAGACAAATCTATTGGAATTGCAGCCTGCAATGTAGCGATAGAAACTGGAGAAAGCTCTTTAAATACTGGAGCGTAAATATCGGCTAGATCTATTTTATTTTTTTGATTTACGTTAGCAAAGCTGTATTCTAAATTTTGGATATCTTTTATTAACTCTTCAAAAGCTCCATAAGCAGCGGAACTTCTATTTACATAGAATCTGTAAAATTTATTGTTATCCATGTTAGTAATTGCCGTTTGATATGCTAGTGTAGCTTCATCGCAGGTCTTCTCCGCATCTTCTCTTAGTTTCATAAAAGAAGAGAAAGCGCTAAAATAACTTTGATTTGCATTAGAAAATAGATTGTCTATTTCTTTCAATAAAAATCTAGCTTCTTGGAAGATAGGTATTTTATATAATTGATCAATATACACTTTTTGGCTTGGAGGATTAGTTTGGATTTCGTATGAAGCTGAATACGATTCATTTGCTATTGTTCCTTCTCCAGCTTTTATTACATCTGTCCAATAGTGTTTGCCGATAAAATCAGCAATGAAACCTTCTATCCTTTCTACTTGACCGGATAATTCAGCATTATAAAATCCTAAGCGGAAATCGAGCATGGGAGCCCCAAGGTAGTCGTAAAGAATATCTGCTTGGATATCTAATACTTTAGTGATGGCTTCTTGAAAAATTAAATTAATATCTTGAGTGAGATATAACTTAGACATCGTAGGATCGTTATTCAAAGGAATAAACCCCAAAGCTTGATAAGCTCCAATAGAATAGTTATATATCTGCCTGAGTCTTGTGCTGTATTTTCCAAGAACAGCAGACATTATGACTTGATCATAAGTTCTTTTAGTGCCGCAAAAATCGAAACCATTACCGTTGTCGGGAGCGAAAAACTGAGGAAATGAGTTCTTTAAATTAATAGCGTAAAGCCTTTGATCTCCTAAATTTTTTTCAAACGAAATAGATTTATCTTTAGCGTCTTTGTAATAAAAAGATGAGTAGAGTTTTAAATTTTTCTTACTCAAATCATAATTAAATTCTTGAGACTTAATTACAAAATTATTATTTTGAAGCGTAGATTCTAAAGTCTCCATATCCAGTTTTGTTTGCAATACAGTTTCTTTAGATAAGCTTGAGGAGAGGTCTATACCTTGGACTGTAATAGAACTTAACGCAGAAGTAGGACCAGATGCACTAGTAGTAGCTGAATCGGCTAAGAAATCTATTACATATGAATAAGAGTAATCATCACACCATTGATTTAAGACTTCTTTAAGTGTCCCAGAGTAAGATTTTTTTATTTTACCTTTAGATTTGTCTTGAAGGGTTCTAGTGTCCACCCCATTCGCAACTCGGCCTCCACTTGCTAATGGCACAGTAGTAATTTTTATACCAAGAGCTTCCATAGCGGCAAGTAAAGTTTTAAACGAATACAAAACTTCAGAAGAATTGCATGGAGCGTCTTTAAAATCTTCTTCGCCAAGAATTATAACCGCTCCGTATCCATTGGCTATAGTTTTATCTTTTTGCCCTTTAATAATAACGTAATTTGATTTTGTAGTAGATTTTGAATCATCGCTTATCACATCAAACGATGTAGGTAATAACCTTTGTAATTTATCTTTTAGTTTAGAGCTAGCAAAATGTAAATTCTGGGCGTAATTTTTTAAAGTAGCTGTCCCTCCTGAGCTTTGCGGTGAAGGAGGACAACTGAGCCTTAGTTGGTCAATGATGGCTAAGATTTCTGACCTATCGTCTAAGGCTACTTGCTGACCTAAAACTCCAACATATATCTTTCCAAAAACAAAAGACAAATCTTGCATCACTAAAGTTAGAATTTTTTGATTGTCTCTCTTATTTATTGAGTAAGATGCTATTCTAAAATTCTTAAGTTGATATGATATATTGCCAGCGTTGTCTACTATAGATATATTATAGCTAGTATTTATTCCTAAATAATTCTCATTTATGTCAAAATCATCATCAGCAATTTGAGAGATAGTAGGAGCTGTGCCGATGTCTCTTCTGTCCCCTGATTGCTTTGCCGCAACTAAGGAATTTATAGATTGAATATTTTGTTTTCTTTTTTGGATTACCGTAAGGTTAGTTTTTACATTCTTTAAAGTTCTATCTAATGCTAAACTCAAAGTCAAAGACGTCGCCTCTCACTAAAACCAACTTCGAGAGA
>Ga0208975_1000553_pt1 | contig 17616 bp, 21 predicted proteins | sample GreLakmeER78MSRF_FD_187700 | JGI IMG/M metagenome (GOLD analysis project Ga0208975, IMG submission 187700) | Freshwater lentic microbial communities from great Laurentian Lakes, MI, USA - Great Lakes metaG ER78MSRF (SPAdes) | ecosystem: Environmental > Aquatic > Freshwater > Lake | place: Great... | reverse complement strand
TTAAAAGGAGGGATCCCATCTGTCGTAGTTCGTTTGTTAGGATTTTTTCCTGATTTGTTTGTGCCGTTTAAATAATCTGCTACTACACCCGGCCCTGCATTATAGGCAGCAAATGCTTGAGGAACATTACCTCTGTAATTTTTTAAATGGTCGGCCATGATGCGGGCAGAAGCATCTATACTTTGTCTTGGATCACTGGGATCTTTAACATTATAATCCTTTATGGTTGCCGGCATAAGTTGTCCAACACCGTATGCTCCTTTATTGCTAACTGCTGTTGCGGCCTTATCGGGACTTAAATGACCAGTTTCGGTTCCTATCACGTGCCGCATTACGTCGAGGGGAACCCCGTGTTTTTCGGCAGACGCTTTAATCATAGCATCATACTCTGCTCGAGTATAGGTTTGAGAATTCCTCTCGGATAAAAACCTAATAAAATTCATTAACTACCTCTCAAACTAGAGCGTAACATCCATCCGTGTTTTTCGTGTGCATCCATGCGTTCTGCTAGGAAGTTACTAAACCCGTGTTTACCTTCTCTTTCTGCTAGATCATAAACCAACTTTAAAATTTTAATTATTTTTTCGTTATCTTTTAATAATTCCGCTGTCATCAGTTCTTTAGACAATATATTATTTTCGTCTTCAATCTGTGTTAACATACTAAACCGTGTAAAACTGGCAGGAACATAAGCGCCAGTAGTGCGGATCTTTTCCGCAAAGTCGTCTATGCTTGCATAAACTTCTTCGTAGATTTTGCCAAACAGGTCGTGATATTCTAAAAAGTCTGTACTTTCAACGTTCCAGTGAAAGTTTTGTGCCTTAATGACAAAGGCATACTCTGTTGAAAATGCTATTTTTGCGGCTTTTTGTAATTCTTCCATTTTTTATTTCCTACCATACCATAGTTCAAACCAGGCAGGTGTGCCTGGTTTGATGTTAAATTCTTTCATATATGCCGCTTTGTCAACAGCCCCCGTATTTACCTTGTTTGCTTCTGCTGCCTTTAGTCTGTATTCAGCTAGCCTTACTTCTGATCCAAGCCCGCCCATGTAGCTGGCAATTTTTAATTCTTGTATAGGATCCTCTGGCGCAAGGTAACAATCGTCGGGACTGTCCTGTAGTATATTTTCTTTGGTAATATAATATTGTTTCATGATTTTTTAACCAGTATTTCTATTAAAGAAGCTATTTTATTTTCTATATTTTCACTAACTGGTACGCAGTTATTAACACGGGTACCGCCTTTCATCTTAGTACCGGCCTTACGATAACCTTTCCAGCATTTAGGATCTAATCGTTGATCTTCAGTTTCAACGCCTTCGGCAGCACCACCTACTAGGTCACCTTGTCTAGCTGGACGCTTCATACTACCTTTTAAGTGTGCGGCTGGTCCTAGTTTATTCTTATCGCTACCAGCAAACGCAGTCTTAGGTAACATAGCTTCTAGTTTAGGTTTAATTTCTTTACTGCCCGGAACTTCGTGATCACCTACCTTAGCTTTCTTATAAACTTTTTCACCTGTGCTTGGGCTAATGTAGTATTCACCTTTTTTGTCTTGTCCAATGCTTCTTACTTTGTATTTGGCACCGCTGTCACCTTCAGCCATCTTGGGATTCATACTTTTTATATGTTTCGCATCACCTTGCTTGCGCCATTTGTCCCACATCTTTTTACCGTCGTCAGTCTGCATTGTAGCTGGATGTATATTAACTCCTAACATACGCATGACAGCATACATGTTAGTGGCTATTCCTTTTCCTTGCCAAGCAGGTTCTACAGAGGTGCTTAGACTTTCCAATCCGTCTTGATATTGATGTCGCCAAAAACTGGCATGTCCTATTACCTGTTTCTTTTGATCCAGTGCATCTATTTTGATATTATCTGAGCCGCCTTTAACATTAGATACTCTATATGTAACTCCGTCGATTTCCTGTTCAAAATGAAATCCTTTTTCTGCTAATTCATAATTAAATTTTTCTTTGCCTTCCTCTACATCTTTAATTGGTTCGGGTTTTTTGCCTATAGGAAAATGCTTTTCAGCATACCGTCGACTGTAGTCACTCTTTTCTTTTTCACGTTGTAGGGCTTTCTGTAGACGAGCGGCCGCACTCATTTTAGCTGTTTCAATTATACTTTCTGCCATTGGTACTGATACACCGCGTTTTTGTAATTCAGCTTGTAATGATTGTAACTTGTTAGGAGTACGAGCAATAGCATTACGAATATCTCCAGCTACTTTATTGGGAAGTTTCTTTAAAATATTATTTACAATTTGATCAGCCTGTGCATTTTGTTGTCCGGGCAATTTACTTTTTTCTGGTTTAACTAACGGGGCATCATAATCATCTTCGTCATCTTCTAGACTGCTGAGATAATTTTCGTATTCAGTTTTATTCTGTATCCATCGGCGAGCCGCTCTACTTAATTCTGGAGATTCAATGTAATTTCCGACCTTGGCCAATATTTCTGGAAGTTCGCTAGATATATTGTTAAAAGACCGTTTCATTTCTATCTCACCGTTAACTTCTCTACCTGCAAGAAATTGTTGTAGATCTCCGGTTCTTTTTGGATTATACTTAATTAGAGCGTACAATGCACCTTTGAGTTGTGCGTTATACATATTTTGCACCCAACGAGCACCTTCTCCCATCTCTACCATTTTCCATCCACGATTTAATTCGCCATGATCATGAACATATCGTTTAGCCATAAATTTTAATTTATCGTAAACAGCAGTGATTGGTTCACCAATATCGTTTATAACAATTTTTAAAGCCGACTCTACGCTAGTACTTTCGTTAATTTGTGTTCTGATCAATGCGTTGAGTAATCTTGTTTCTGACATTGCCTGCGGCACAGGTTGTTGTGGTTGTTGTTTTGGCATTTGAATTCCCATACCTTTTCTTGTTATATCCATTAAATGTTCAATCCAGTCTGTGCCTAATTTGTTAACATCAAATGCATTTGACCATACAGCTAATGATTGTTCCGGAGATTCTTTCTTTAAACTATTACGTAACATAGTTCCACTAATTCCAGTTCCTCGAGGTGTAACGTCTAGACTAACTTTAACGTGTTCGTATCCTTGGAACTTGTTCACCGCCTTCATTAAGGCCGCAGGCATAGTTAACCCTGCGCGATCCTCTCCTACCATAATAACAATGTTGTCATAACGTGGAGGCTTGTTGGGTAATGGGTTAATTAATTCGTGTTTGACCTTTTGAATAAGACTTCCGCCTTGCTGTACTGTGCTGATGTTTTTAACATACTCAGGATATAACTTATGCCATGTCTGTACTTTAACTGCGGGAGGAATTGGATCGTCTTTACCTTCTGCGTTACCGATAAACAGGTAAGGATCACCACCTAATTCTTTTGCTTTATTAATAGTGTAGTTGAATAATTCTTCATGACCTTTATGACCGATAAAACTACCGATAGCAACTACCGCAGTTTTATTTTCGCCTCTAGGACGTTCTGTTCTTGCATTTGTTTTGGCTGTATTTTTAGCCGTAATAATATCTTTTTGTTTTTGACTTGTGACCTTAATAGGTCCCAGGCGACTGTTAATAACAATACCTTCATAATCTTGCCCTAACATATTTTTACCAATGATATTAGGATCTTCGTCAATGGCTTTTTCTAACTCAATTTGTATGGGTTTTAATTTTGCTTCAACTTCTTTACGTAAGTCTAAACTAGCACGATCTCTTTTGCCCGCAGTAGAAGAAACAATTTGTTTTAATTCTTCTATATTTTCTAAAGGAGGAACAATAGCAGTAACATCTAACCCTTCCTTCTGTGCTAGCCTGTTGCTTAAGAACATTACCTTTCCCTGACTTCCCAAAGAAGTCATTGCTTTAATTACTTTTTCAGAATCAGGTAGGTCTTCCCCAGTGCTGGCATCTACAATACGATACGGAACTAGTACAAGTTCGACACCTTGTGGTAGTTTATCGTACTCCATCCCAACAAATTTTAATTTGCCTTCTGGAGTTTCTGTAGCAAACGGAGCAAATAATACTTCGCAGGTTACTTGTTTGTTGACAAGAAATTCAGGACCTAACGCACTGTCAACCATTTCGATAGCTTCCATTGTCTCGTTAAACAGATCGTCAAATAATTGTGCCCTGTCTAAAATTTCTGGGTCAGTTGTGCCTTTTTGCTGATGGTATTGTACAAACCCTGCTTGGTATCGAGGCTCAGTACGGCTAGTGCCCATAAAAGGTTTACCATCTGCGTTCTTACCAAAGCGTCCACCAAATCCGTCTACCTTAACATTTAATGGAATATCTTGTAATTTAAAATTTCCATTACCGTCGTGTATCTCATCTAGTAAATCTAAAAAATCTGCAGGTTTTAAATCACGCAGGTGTGGCATTCCTTTACGTAACTGTGCCTTCACTTCTGCTTCATTTAAAGAAGGTGCAGGTTTTTTCTTTGCGTTAAAATCATCTTCGTATTCTTTTGCCATTTGAAGAACTTGTTTACGCAATCCTTTCATACCTGTGTTGTCTAACAGATAATCGATAGCGGTCATCTTTGTTTTAAAGTCTGATGCTGGATCATCTGCGTCAATCATTTGAGCGCCTTTGCCAAAGTTAATCTTTAAAAATTCTTGGACAGCAACCTGTTGTTGTTCAGGTGTAAAATATTGCTTCATTAATTCTACGGTACCGACAAGACTAGCCATCATTTGAGTTTCATTATCTTGTGCAGGAACACCGAAGAATTGTTCAAACTGTGAACTCATGTCTTTAATATAATTGCTTTCGGCGGGGCTTAATGGAACCATAACAGGTATACCATTAATTTCAAGCGGTACATTTTCTTCCGGAGTTGGTTGACGGTACTTAGCACGAACACCCCCACCACCTACACTGGCTACAGCAAAACTAAAGTTAGCATCATTTAACGGAGGAGGAGGATTATTAATATCTGAAATTAATTCTTTGCCATCATCACCGCCAAATAACTTTATACCTTTATTTTTTCCAGCGCCTGCTACCTTTGCAATATATTTGTCAGTCGGAGCAACTTTAGCCAGTGAACGGTATAGCCATTGACGGAATACACCTTTCATTCCTGCTTCTAGGTCTTCCCATGCACTACCGTGACTTATCTGCGCCCAATCAGTTGGGATCTCAAAGCCTCGTTTATCTGCGATATAGTCAACAAATTCTAAGTCAACTTGTAGTGTAATAGGCGGTTCGTTTATTTGCCATAAGGCTAACCACTGGTCACTGCCTTTCTTTGTTCCTACTAAGGTAGCACTACCTACACTCTTTCCTATATTCTTATGTACAAATTCTTCTATCTGCGGTTCAAGTCTACGATCAATCTGGGTATCAACATCACCTACTTTTTTCTTTACTCGTTGAAAGTCTTGATCAGTTACTCCTATTTCTTTAGGATTAGCATCTGACTCTGGTTGTTTTGGATCAAATTTTGGATTCGGTTGACGTAACATCATAAACCACTTACTAGAGCCACTAATAAATGTATCTACTTCTTTTTCTAAGAGCTCGTGGCTCCAAATAGGTCTTCCATATTGCCTGGTAAACGTATTGTTAATATCAACTAACAGTTGCTTCACAGCAGGTTGCATTGCCGCACGATTTTTTGAATCTATCTTCCCTGCGCTATGTGTTCCGGGGATCCCTGTCCATCCTACAGTAGGTGTTCCGCTAGCAGTGTGACTGGCTAAGTTTCCGCCCTCGGTTAAAATTTTAGGAGAAAATAACTGAGTTAATAACACATCAATCTCCTAATTTATATCTGTCTTTTTTAATATCTTCGACGTATTTTTCTGCTAATCTTTTACAGAGCTCTTCTCGAAATTCCCTGTCAAACAGTTTTCTCGGGTTGTGGGGCATCTTTTCTTCTTTATGAAACTCTAAACATGCTTCTTCAACCATTGGCATCCAGCATTCGGTGTATTTTTTCATGTCAACATTGCCTTTTTTCTTAGCACGAGCAATATCCTGCGCAATCGGCATAACATGTTTTTTATGTATGTCGTCGTGATCTAGTATATACCAGAACAACTCGTTTGCTAGTTTTTCTCTTTCTGTTTGAGAATCTTTGTCATGATCTAGTCTAGGATCATGGTCTTTTACAGAAGCAACGCTGAAGAATTCGAATAGTTTCATAATTTTAACCAAAAAGAGAGTTATACTCCGTATGGAGTATTTATTCTGATTTAACCGATCGAAGATTTAGTGGTTGTAGTTGATAAACTGAACAGACCCGTTAGGATTGTCGCTACTACGCAGTACAACAGCACGTACCCATACAAAATTTCCGTTAAAATTTAAATATGATGTAGTTGTTGTAGCCAGCAACGGAAACGAAGGATAATTTACAGAAGAATTTGTTATAGTAAACCAATCTGCTTCTACAGGATCTGTAGCTAATGTGGCCTGTGTAGTTAGCGTACCTATAAAATTAGGTGTAACTGTATACGTTACTGTATGTAACCCGTCGCTAGATCCGAAGTATCCGTCACCCTTTTCTTTGGTGCTTTTGAACATTCTACTACCATCGCTTGCAACACTAGTAGAAGGAATAGCAACGCTGGTAGCAGTACTCGTACCAGTTCCGATTGCAAATTTAAATTGTAGGCTTAATGCAGGCATCAAGTATTTATGTTAGAGCTTAAGATAAATTCTTGAATTTTTTTACAACCATTTCCTAAAAACAGCAGGACCATGCTTAACATTTTTTCATCAACAATGTAAAAAAACGGATTTTGAACATAGTGAACTGTACTGCCGTCAAGCCATTTTCTAGTTGTATTTGCCATTTGTATTTTTTCAGGGTATTTTTCTAGCCATTGTATAAACTGTTCTCGAGCATCTTGTTTTAGGTTTTCTCGGATGTAAACTCTAAATCTAAACTTTTTATAGGGAAAATTGTTGCAAATTATCTGTTTGTGACCGTTCTCTATTAAGAATTTATACTGCTCGTCATTTTCCGGAGCAGTAATAGCTGTAATCCAAGGGCGCATTTCTTTTTTAATATTTTCTAATAGATTGATGTCTTTACAAAATATATTAAAATGATTTCCTTCAGTCCTAACTTTAATGTCTTGTCCTTCAAGTACATCTATAGTTTTTTTGGTGAATTTTTTTAGTTCGAATTTGTTTATACCTCTCTCACTAGCATAACCATTATTTTCGTGATCACACCACTCAAGTGTTTTTAGTGCGCCCAATCTTTGAACTCTATACGACCCCTGAACGTAACATTCTACCTTAATGGGCCATTTATTGTAAAATAATTTTTTAGTCACTAATTGTTGCATCAGCATTGCTTTCATCAATCTTTTGTTTTACAGGAAGTACATCTACATAGTTAAGAACCAACTCGTCTGATTTAACTACGATTTCAACAATACCGCCATTAACTAATTTTCCAAATAGAATTTCTTTACTTAATGGTTTCTTAATAAACTCGTCAATTGTTCTTTGTAATGGTCTTGCTCCCATCTTACTATTAAATCCTTTCTTAATTAAGAATTCAACAGTGTCAACATCTGGACGTACATGAACATTTTTGTCTTTAAGTAATGCGTTAAGTTCGTCGATAAATTTCTTAACAACCTTAATCATTGTCTGTTGATCCAGTTTACCAAATTTAATAATACCATCTAAACGATTGCGGAACTCTGGACTAAAAAATCTATTAACAGCATCTTTAGGATCCCCGTCACGGTCTAGGCTACCGAAGCCCACTGAATTCTTTTCAGCATCAGCGGCCCCAATGTTACTAGTCATAACAATAATAGCATTGCGCCCGTCTGCCTTCTTACCATTGGATCCTGTAACAAATCCGTTATCCATTAGTTGTAACAATACAGTTAGAACATCCGGATGGGCTTTTTCGACTTCGTCTAATAACAAAATACAGTTGGGATGTTCTTGTAGTTTAGTAATAAGTTGTCCTGCGTTATCTTCGAATCCTACATATCCTGGAGGAGCTCCGATAAATTTTGATACAGCATGTTTTTCTTGAAATTCACTCATATCAAATCGAACAAGTTCAACTCCCATACTAGAAGAAAGTTGTTTAGCAACTTCTGTCTTACCAACCCCAGTTGGTCCTACAAATAAGAAACTACCAACTGGTTTGTTTAGAGATTTTAATCCAGCTTGTGCAATAAAAATTTTATCTAGTAAGATTTCAATTGCCTTCTCTTGACCGAATACTTTAAGTCTCATATTCTTATCGAGATCTTTAAGATTTTTATTTTCTTTGGCTGCAATTTGATCTAACGGTAAACCTGTGATCTTACTTACTTCAAATACAATTTCGTCATGATCAACAGTTCCGTTTTCTTCGTCTTTAACTTTAAACCGAGCACAGGCACAATCAATAAGATCAAACGCTTTGTCTGGCAATTTTTTATCTGTCATGTATTTTATAGAATACTTAACGCTGTCAACAACTGCTTGTTTGGTAATTTTTACACCGTGATGTTTTTCATAATATTTTTTAATACCTGAAACAATTTTAATTGCGGTAGCTTCGTCAGGCTCACCTACAATAACACGTTGGAATCGACGCATGAGCGCACGATCCTTTTCAAAATGTTTGCGATACTCTTCCCATGTAGTACTAGCAATAACTTTGATGGTACCTTTGCCTAGTGCAGGTTTAAGCATATTACTCATATCATTACTAGATCCGCCGACAGCACCAGCACCGCTCATCATATGAGCTTCGTCAATAAACAAGATACAGTTCTTTTTCTTTTCAAGAGCATTAATAATCATCTTGAGTCTTTCTTCAAAGTCTCCGCGATACTTACTGCCCGCTAACATAGCACTAATGTCTAGACTATAAAGAGTATGGTCTTGAATAAATTTAGGTACTGTGCCTTCTACAATTCTTCTGGCAAGACCTTCTGCAATAGCAGTTTTACCAACACCCGGATCTCCTATTAACATAACATTAGATTTACTTCTGCGAGCCAATACTAACGTTAATTCTTCAATCTCTTTTTCACGACCAATAACAGGGTCAATTTTTTTAGACTTAGCTCTGGCGCTGAGATTGGTGCAAAATTGCACAATTAGTTTTTCTAATTGTCGATTACTAATTTCTTCAGTATCTGAGTCTTCAGCAGTACTTGCTTCGCGTTGAATAAAGTCAATAAATTTGTCTTTATCGATCTTTGCTACCTTCATAAAATAGATAGCATGACTTTTCTTTTCAGAAAACAAACTGATAAAACAATCAACCGGCTCAATTAAATTTCGCCCGCTAAACAACACCTGTGTAAATGCCCGATTCAACATTCGGTCGACCATATGTGTCTTTTTAGGTTTTCCTTCAAGTTTTTCTAGAACAATATCTTTAAGGTCAGTTGCAATGAATTTTTCTAAGTTAGTCTTAAGTTCGCCTGTATCTGCTCCATAGGTTGTAAGGAGTTCATTAAACTTTTTATCAATCACCAAACTATAAAGAAAATGCTCTAATGTAATATACTCGTGTTTGTGCTTTGCGGCAATGTTAACTGCCCGTTCAAAAATAGTTTCGAGATCTTTATTTGGTTCTAACACAATTATTTCCTTTTCTTTGGTTTAGATTTTTTAACTGCTAACGCCCATTTAAGTGTGCTAACACGGTCTTGGAATACAATTCCTTCAAGATGATCTAGTTCGTGTAAGAAGCACTTACAATCGTAACCGCTAAATTCACTCTCCTGCCATTCTCCTGAACTGTTTTGCCAACGAGCCTTAATGGCTTTAGGTCTTTTTATATTAACATATATTCCGGGAAAACTCAAACATCCTTCCTCCATATCAGTAATATCATCAGTATTAGCAATGATCATTGGATTAAAGAATGCTTGCGAGTTTTCATTAAAGTCTTTATGCCCCATAACAAACACACGAGCACGGATTCCAACTTGGTTAGCTGATAATCCGATACCATCATTTGTATACATAGTTTCAAGCATGTCTTTTTCAAGTTGTGTAGGATCAATAGTGGGATTAACAAAATCGAACTCTGGCATTTTCTCTCTAAGAATAGCACTGGGGAATTTAACAATTTGTAACATTATGTTTAAGAATTTATTTGTTTTATTAAAGATTTTTGTTTTTCTGTTAGGTTGTTAGGGATAATAATTTTTAATTTTAATAACAGTCGTCCGCGTTGTCCGCTGTTTATATTAGGCATTCCGCAATCTGGAATATTTAAAATTTGATCTTGTTGGCTACCGTCTGGTATCTTTATATCAAATATTCTATCATCGATAGTTCTTACTCTAATATTCTCACCTAACAATGCTTCCCATACTGTAACATTAAAATTTTGTATTAGGTCGTCACCTTGACGTTGAAATATATTATGCGGCTGTATCTGTATAGTTAGGTGTATGTCGCCTCTTGGCATATGAGGATGCGAATCATCTCCTAGCCCACTTAACCGTAATGTAGTTCCGTCTTGTATCCCCGAGGGGATTTTAACTGTGATCATTTGATCTTTGTTAGACGGGAGGATAATATTTGCAACTAGCTCTTTACCATAGAATGCATCTTCTAGAGTAATAACAGTTTGTAAATTAATTGTTCTGTTACGTGCTTGTTGTCGTTGCCCAAAAATATCTCCAAACCCACCTCCAAAATGCCTAAATACATCTTCAAACGGATTTCCTCCTCCTGCGTGGAAATGGAATTCACCTCCTCGAGGTTGCGGATTATCATATTGAGATCTAGCATTATCGTCACTGAGTGTACGATATGCTTCTTCAATTTGTTGAAATTTTCCGGTATCACCGCCCTTGTCAGGATGATGCTGGCTAGCCATGCGTCTATAGGCTTTTTTAATTTCGTCGGACGATGCGCTTCTCTCGACGCCTAAAATTGAATAATAATCAGTCATAATTGAAAAAAGGTATAGCTATACTTATTAGTATACTATACCCTTAGGTTAAAGTCAAGAGTTATTTTTTGGTAGGAACTTCGTGTCCCTCTAATTTCTTATGTACCTTAATAGTCTTGCAAGTTTGAACAGGTTTCCCATCTTTGCCTTTTACCACAGCACCTTTGGAATCCTTTTTGTCCTCGCAGACTTTCTTTTCTTCACCACCTGCGTAGGCAGGGTTATTCCAAGATAGGAATGACATACTTGCTACTACGCACATTACCCAAAATATTTCTTTTAATAATCTCATTTTATTTTCCTTATTCATGAAATTTACCTTCAAAACAATGTCTAAGTTCGTGTCCCAGAGTTTCCATTGTTGTTGTTTTGCCTGTGTATATTCTACACGTTTTTGCGCTATATCTTACGCATCCTAAAATGTTTCTTAGTGGACCTGGATCTTTAGAACCAGCTTTGATGCATTCCTTTTCAATATCATCAAATGTCAACCAAGTAACTATAGTGGCTTCAGTTACCCTCTCTTCATAGGGTTTGGCTGTAAACGTCGAACAGCCGACCAATAACAAAACCACAAACACGTAACCTTTCATCATCTTTCTAAGAATGGTATTATTTCCAAAAGAATAATACGACTTTTAACTTGTCAATGTACTTTTGTAAGTACTTGGTCTGTATGTTTTTTGCAAAGTCAGGTTGCGGAAAATTCCATCCTACAAATGCTCCTACAAAAATCCAAAATAATGTTTCTAACATGTTGTTTCCTTTAAATTGCCGGTTGTGGGAATTCCGGAACTACTTTCTTTCCGCCAAACCCTGTTGCTGGCGCTGTTGCTGAAGGTACGCTTCCAAACCCGCCTCCGCCAAAGCCACTTGCGGCTGGTGCTGGCGTTGGTGAATTACTACCGAACCCTGCCCCTGCGACTGGTGTAGGAGGCGTATATGTTGTTCCGCTGCCTGCTGGTAGGGAGATGCCCCCGTTGTTTGCTCCATTTAATTTCTCCTGAGTACGACCATAAGCCGCTAGTCCTAGTACAGCACCCATTGCAATGTGAAATAGTCCAGCACCTTGTAGTGTTAGTGGTTGCCACTGTACATTGACTGCACCGTGACTCATGGACTGTAATAGACTCCATAATACTGGAAATCCTACAAAGTCCATAGTACAGACCAGCATATACATCCAGCCCATCATTGGACGCCATTTACTGTTCATCCAATCTTCTTTTTTCTTTTCGCTCTCGCTTAATGCTTGTTCTTCAGCCATTTTATGCTCCTAAGATATGTAACGCATGATTGTAATGCTTAATGCGATCTTCTAGACCAATAGTACCACCATTAATAATTTTGGTCATCTTAACAATATCACCTGCGTCTGCCCACTTGTTTAGGTTGTTTGCTTCCCAGAACCAGCAAGCTGATTGGGCGCATCCCTCAAAAGTTCCTAGGTATTCTGAAACTTCTTCTGGGGATATTTCTAAACTCTGTGCAAAACGAGTGTAATTGTCTTTGCCTGTTAATTGAATAAGGCCACGACCGCAATAACGATATCCATCACCGCTGTCCTCTGGACCATTGCCCATACGTCCACCATAGACACGATTAGCAATCTTCTCAGGCTTTTGAGCATAAGAATTGGCTAGATCGTCTGAGGGGAAATATTTAGGGAAAACTTTACGAAGGCTTGCTGCCTTGTAGTTTAAGTTTTCTTTGATGAACTTAAATCCGCCACTTTCATGAGTGCATTGTGCGACAAACGCCGCAACACGCTGTGGTGTATTGATATCGTAATCCGGAAGTAATTGTTCCAATGCTTCGTACCAGTGATCTATATATGGATTTCCTGGCACCATTTGAGCTAGTTGCTCTTGTGTGATAATACAATCTGACATGCGTACCTCCCTGTACGCAAATATTTAACAGCTAATATTATATAATAATATTGGTGTTTATTTCTTATGTTTGCCGCCGCAGATAGGGCATTCTTCGTGTTGTGTCATTTTCCAGCCTCCTCAAATATCTTTTTCTGTATTTGATACCATTCTACAAAAGCATCATGTTTAACGGTACATTCGTAGTAGGTGGTATAATTAACTGTAATTGTTTTGCTTATGTCGCTTAACTTTGGTTCTTCGCTTAATTTTTCTAATTGAGGACATTTTACTAATAACCGGTCTGGAACTTCGGGAAATTTAGCCTTTATTGGCACAGTAGTAGAGCATCCGGTTGTAAGGAATGCTAAAATAATAAACACAACTAGGACAAATAATTTAATTAAATTCATTTTGGTGCCTCGGCCGCATCGTTATGTGCTTTAATAAATTCTTTAGGAATTTCACAAACACCACCTGGCAAAAACTTAGTATCGTATTTTACTATTTCACGATCGACATACTTGATAATATTTTCACCGCGTGTTCTTACTATTTGTGTTTTTGTAACAACTTTGGTTACAATTTTTACATTTTCTTTCTTACTGATTTCTTCAGCAGACTTTAACTTTGTTTCTACTTCCGCTACCTTAGTTCGCCATTCTGCTTCAGTTTGGTAACTACCCTTAAAGTAAACACCTGCTAATAATAACGCAATACTAACAATCTGTAGAACATTCAACCAACCTGCTAAAGGAGGAAACCAGCGTAATACTTTGTTAATTATAAAGAAAGATAAAAAAGTTAATACGGCGCCTGTTATTAGTATGCCATTAACAACTAATAGTAAAAAGCTGTCTGGTATAAACTGTAACATCCACATATTACCATCTATCCTTATGAACAATCATTCCTTTGTTACCGTTTCTAATTAAAAACTTTCCATTAATTCTATTAATCTCGTAGTTACCTAGGTATTTTTCTAAGAAAGATACTTGACTACGACTAGCTTCATCTAATTGAATTCCGCCCGGTATTTGATTTTTAATATCATCATAATTGCCCATAGCAATTAATTCCATGCCAACTGGCCCAGAATAAGGTTTTGTGACAACAATTGTGTTATCTTCATCTAAGGTAACTTCGGTGGCTCCTTGATCAAAGAATTCTTTAACTGCTTTATTTTTATTTTCTAACATCTTGTTTTTATAAGATATGTCGTCCATAGGAATGTGTTCCATAATTGCCTCTTCGTTAAATGATACTGTATCAGAATCTTTGTGGTATTTAAATTTCCAATTATAACAATCACATAGTTGACTTACCCCGTCTAATAGCGAGCGTAATTGCCCTGGTAATTTTTTAGTGCGTTCTAGTTCTACAAATACTTGATATTTTCCATCTTGCTCTTCCCCGGTGCTCATATCAGCGTCTAATATAAAGTTATATCCTTTCTCGATAAACTCCATTAGATCGGTAGCAGGATATTTGTCTTCGACTCTAAATCCTAAAACAACTATATCTTGGTCTTTACCCATTTTGCTTTTATACTGGTCAACAGTAAAGATTTCGGAAATTTGATCTCTAAGATCTCCTGCTCGAAGTCCTTCGAATAGTTTAGGCTTGTGCTGGCGCATTTGTTGCTACCTCCTCTGCTGGCATTTCTGGAATTTCTTGAGCTGCATTTTCGCTGGTCATTGCGTTAGTTTGATCATAGCGCATCATATCTGCAACAGCTTGATTTTCTTTATTTTCATAACCTTGGTATATATCTTGCATTAATTTTTTAGGCATACTAATAGTTACTATCCAAATTGGATGTGCATCTATTTTGCCTTTCTTTGTTCCTGGACGAAAATCGCTAGGCTCATATACTTTTCTAGGAACCATGACGTTATTTTTTTGATAAGTTACTTTGCACCCATAATCTAACAGTCTTGCTGCCGCCTGTGGATCCGGCATATTTTCTCGTGGCCACATAAATTTGCAGGTAACAGTATACCTGTTAATATCCGGCCCTTGAATTAATTCTCCATCTTCCCAGTTTTTAAACACGTATAGGTCTAATTCGTCTATAACACGCTCAAAGTCTTTTAGCACTTTAAATGTATTATCATTAACGGTTAAATTTTGTAGGTTTTTAATAACATCTGCGATATCATGCATAGTAGGTTCTCTTTACAGTATATTTATGACAACCAAAATGAACCTGTTTAATACGGTTTTTTGAGTTAGTGAGTAAATATTGTTGCAGGTCGTTCTTCAATTAGGGGGTTAATTTGCCTAGAGCCAGAAGAAAAGAACGTGATCCACGGCTAGAACGTGATCCACGTTTCGTAACAGATAGTGCTAACTTAATAGAAATTAAGCAGTACTTAAAACGCAAGCCGCAAGTCCAAATAATTCCGCGCAACCTTGCGCAGGAAACATATCTTGAACTACTAAAAAATCCTAGAAAATACATTGTTTTTGCTGTCGGTCCTGCGGGTACCGGTAAAACAATGCTGGGTGTACAAATGGCCATTAAACAATTAAGAGAGGGGGTGATTAGTAAGATAGTCATAACTAGGCCAGCTGTGAGTGTAGATGAGGAGCATGGATTCTTGCCAGGAACATTAAATCAAAAAATGGAGCCTTGGACAAGACCAATTATGGATGTATTTGAGGAGTATTATCACCCGAGAGAAATTGCAAATATGTTAGAAGATGGTACGATAGAAATATCGCCGCTGGCCTACATGCGGGGGCGTACATTTAAAAACGCTTATATTGTAGCAGACGAAATGCAGAACGCCACACCGAGCCAGATGAAAATGCTGTTAACTCGACTAGGCGAAGGCAGTAGAATGGTAGTAACTGGGGATCTAAATCAAGCAGACCGTCCTAAGGAGAACGGGTTGTTGGACTTTGTGACTCTATATGGACAAATAGAAAGCCATAAGTTAATTGCTATGGCACAATTTAACTCAAGTCACATAGAGCGCCATCCAGTAGTTAAAGAAGTTTTATCAATTTACAAGGAGTCGGATTAGAACCCACAATATAATTAACTAACCTAAACCGCGTAATTAATCATCGACCTGCATTGGAGATTAATTTACGCGGTTTTTTATTGCCATCGTTTGAACAAATTTAAACATTCTGCAATCTTGATAATTTAGCCAATGTTGCGGCAAGATTAATTTCTGGATCAGCAATTAATGTGTGATCCACTAGCCCTTGTTTTATAATGATTAACGCACTATCCTTGGTTTCTTCGTCTTTACCAAATAAATCTAAGTTCTGATACATCCATGTAAAGATACCTTCCATCTCTTCGGGTCTTGCTCTTCCGCAAAGCAATGTTCGTGCTTCCTTGATCTTACCTTTTTTAAACAGTTCAACCATTTCGATTTTATAATCACTAACACCGCTGTCTTCTTGCTTAGGGTCAATTAATATACCGTCAAAACTATTTTGTTGTAGCAGATTGATACACTTACGAAGATCTGGATATACACTTTTAACATAGGTGTCAAGGGTATCTAACTCAAACTCAATATTTTCTTCTACTAAAATAGTAGCCGCCCTAGCAGTAAATTCTGTTTGGTCAATACTGGCAAAGTGCATTTGTTGGCAACGACTATGTAGTGCTGGCACAATTCTATTTGGTGTATTACAGGTTAATATAAACCTGCTATGGCTAGCATATTCCTCCATTACGCCTTTTAACGCATCTTGAGCTTCTGGACTTAACCGATCTGCCTCGTCTAGTAGCACTACTTTAAATGGACCAAACGGAATCATTTGTACAAAATTAGTAATTTGTTCTCTTACTACTACCTGAATGCCGGTACTTCTACTTGCATTAATTTCAAGCAAGTCATACTCAGGAATCCCAATTTCGTTTAGTAGAACCTTGGCTAGGGTAGTTTTGCCAATTCCAGGACTCCCGCTTAACAATAGATGCGGAATACTGCAATCTTTAATCCAAGAATTAATTTGTTTACGTTGTGCCTCATCTCGAAATACATATTCGTTTACAGTTTTTGGACGATATTTTTCTACCCATAATTCTTTCATATATTAGTTTCTCTTGTTAATTTTTTGCAATAAATTGGCAGCGGCAGAAAAATCAGTAATTGGAATTATGTCCTCATCTACTGATAACATTTTAATGGTAAAGCCTTCTTTTTTAGTTTCGTCTCGTGTTAATAAAATGTTGTGTGTTTCTGGGTTCCAACAACCGGTATTCATGTTAATATTAATTGTTTTAATTTGTTTATAGTTAAAACTCATCTCAATGCTTCCATGGTTATAATTTTGTCAAGCTCGCGACCAAAGTCTTGTTCGCTAGTGATGACATATAGATTTTCAAAATGTCTATCCTTCTGAGTATCATATCTACGAGTCTGGACAACACGACCACCATTGGCATTGTGTATTTCAAATTTTATTGATCGTTCTCTTGATAATTGAATGCCATCTTCGTCTATACAAATGCCGGCATTAACAGGACCAGACCCGTTATCAAATAACCATTCTTTAAATCTTTGTTTTAAAGTTCTTTTCATAAGTTGTTTCTCCAATAGTGCTACATTCCTTGAACTAGACATCTTAGCGGTTGCATATACCTGTCCGTAATTGCTCATAATCTATTCCTTTCTGCTTCTGCTACTCGCTTGCGTAGGCTACTAGAACTGAAACTATGATCCCTACCATTATAGACAATTTCAATTCCGCGATCAATACATATCTGTTTACCTGTAAATTCTTTAGTTGCGTATTCTACACCTAATATTCTAACATCTATAGGTAAGGTTAGCAATATGTCCTCTAGGTCTTTTTCAGTTTGATAGACAACTATTTCG
>Ga0208975_1000552_pt1 | contig 17623 bp, 25 predicted proteins | sample GreLakmeER78MSRF_FD_187700 | JGI IMG/M metagenome (GOLD analysis project Ga0208975, IMG submission 187700) | Freshwater lentic microbial communities from great Laurentian Lakes, MI, USA - Great Lakes metaG ER78MSRF (SPAdes) | ecosystem: Environmental > Aquatic > Freshwater > Lake | place: Great... | reverse complement strand
CGGAAGAGAATTGCATGATAGTTGCACCCCCCTCGCCACGCCGCTTCTCGGCAATCGCACCAAGAATGGCTATGTCCACGCCGTCCAGCCCGAACTCATGGGCTACGGCAAGCGCGTCATTTAATTTTTCCAACTTCATGCTTTCTCCTCACAACTGAATAATAGTTATATCTATTCTTGCGATACCGCAGGTAAATCAGCCCCTCTTCCTGCATCCACTTTATGTACCGCAACGCATGGCGATATGTGAATCCGTACGTCTCGACCAGATCGGTTGCCGTGATTGCAAACTGTGATCTTGTCAGCCGCAGTATCCGACGCGCCACGCCGTAACGTGTTTTAGTTCGCTCCTTCTTCACGTGTTAAATCCATCACGGCAGGTTTTGCTCGGTTATTTACTACGTTATCCAACGCCAAGATGAACACACCGATTGACTTGTCATCGACCACAAACCCATACCCCTCTGCCCCAACAATCTTCTCCAGATGTTTCATCTGCAATGCCGTAGGCTTGTTGCCGTTAGCCTTGCACTCGATACCTATAAACTTACCGTCAATTAACGCGATAATGTCTGGTGCTCCGGATGATCCATAACCACCCGTCATCGGTAGTAGGTGGTATGTTTTCTGATATTTAGCCAGTATCTTTTTTACGCGATCTTTTACTTTGCTTTCCGGTGTCGCTGCCATACGTCAACTCCAGTAGGTATTGGTACTCGTCTTTATTCAAGGCCACGATCAGGTGTCGATCACCGATCCACGTACCCATTACGTTTGTGTTGTCGTAGTCACCCCGCCTGATCCTCACCAACGCCAGTTTCTCTGCAACGTCGATATGTAAACAGTGTTTATGACTGTCGAATCGTGTTGATTGTTGTTTGCGCTGATCAAGCAGGGTGTAGTAACGGTACTCGTCGCCATTAGTTCTAAGGCTCACACTTAAAAGCCATCTACTACATTTTATCATCTTTGCACTCTAACCCACCGTTATTTGCAGGTCAACTATTTGTATATCCAAAAGTTGCAAGCGTCAATCCTTACACCCACCTCACCAAGCATCGTCTTTGGTGCGACCATTTTGAGTAGTGCAATCTTTGAACGGTAGTTGTCATCAAGCGTGTCGTACAGTTGTGTACAGATGTTTTCAGGTTCATCCCACGTATTGAGCATTTTATTTACAGACACCATCTCATCGGGATTCACCAGTACGTGCAGCGTCGGGTTAGTTGCCTTGTTCCGCTCCACATGCTGCTCGGCCTTGGCAATGAACTCTGGGTCTTTGAACTTGCTGAACTTGGAACTCTGATACGCCACACCCGTCTTGATGTAATTCAGAATGTCCTCAAGCACATCGTCACTGACGATGCTTCGCTGTGCCTCGCGTATATCTCCGTAGTATTGGTTTCTCCACGTGTATACGTTGCCAGTCATGAGGTCGTACGACGTACGTGAAATAAACCGTGTCGAATGCGGTACGGCGTACTCCTTCAGCCACCGCCTGATCTTCGCCCCATCGGATGACTTGCGGGTGTGGTAGTCAGAATTGTTGTGGCTGAACTTCTCGTTGACGATCATCGGACTCCAGATTTTGTACGTGTTGCCATCCACGGGATACAAGGTCAGCACCGGCTTGTGTGTGAACCGATCATCGTAGATTTCCACACAGGTAGTCCCGTCCGACTCCACACGCAATGGATATCGGCTCACGTGTGTGCGCTTCAAATCACGCATAAACAAGTTTAGCCGAGTCATGCGGTCGTTATCTTCAACTCGTCCAGTAAGCATCTCTGTTCTCCTATTTATAAACAGTGTTTACATTTACGGCACTGAGTGCCGTTGCGATTCAATTACCTTGCGTACCAAGTCATTGATCTTGTTCTCAAAATCCAACGCGCCTTGATTACCACCGTTGACGATGAAGGTATTACGATCCTTCGCCCATATCAGGTAGTGATCAAACAGCAGATGGATGCTCCACTTCGAGGCAGCAATCGGGTCATCCCTCAGTGCTTTCATGTGCATCGCATCGCTGAGACGCTTGGCATCGTCAGCGTCACGCTTCCACTGTTCTTCGCTCATCTTCGTTCTCCTTAAAACATACTCAGGATTTCATCGACACGAGTCTTAACGTCGTGACGTACCGCATCGTGCTTGCGTAACTCCTTGGCATCGACGCCGATCAGCGCAGACTCCAACTGCTTTCGTGCCTGTTCCAACTTCGGATCGTTAGTCACATTGAGTCTCGTCAGCATGACGCACAGATCAAGCGCGTTAGTTACCAACGTGTCACGGAACACTTGCTTCTGCTCACCTGCCAACTTCTCGGACATATGTTTCAGGCAGTCATGCAGCCGATCCCATGCGTCCTTCATCGCCGCATTGATACGCTCGTCGGAAATCTTCTGTAGTTCCTCACGGTACTCGTTCGGAATATCCACACGGAAATCACCGGCATTCGGCACAGGGCTGTACACAACACGTATAGAGTTCTTGCTACGCACCTGCTCAGCACTCGGGTAATCATTCGGATTAAACAGATCACCCAACGTGAACGCAGCCGCACTCACAAGATCGTCGTACTGACTGACGAAATCCTCAAGCGCACCGTTGAAGTTGGCTTGGAAGTCAGCGAGTCCTGCCTTGTAATCAAAGAAGTTACTCATCGGCAGCAGTCGTGTACCGCTATCGCTCCACGGTAACGTGTTCTCGTAGTGATACTGACGCAGCAAGTTAGCCGCCGCATGAAGCGCGTCCAATGCCTCCGTACCGGCGAGTAGTTTCTTGTGGTAATTGCCTGCGCGGGTCTTTGTGTTGTTCGACGCATCGACTTGTTCAGATACACGCTTGTCCAACTTGCGACCAGTCCACACAGAGATGTTCAGGTCAACCAAAACAGCACTATCTTGAATCATGATTGCACTCTCCTATTTATAAACAGTGTTTATTGAATCGTTACTGACTTACCAACAGCAGCCGTGATGCCCACCGTAGTGATACCCCACAGCACAGGACACGGCCACCCGCTGCCCCACGTACCCACATATCCATCGGTCAACACAATCGCGCACTCGGCCTTCATGTTCTTGGCCTTCATGTACTCGGTGATGCAACGTGGATCAGTACCGCCACCTCCACGTGGCTTGGTGCTACGCAGGATTTGATCAAAGTCACCACGGTCGTACTTCTCGTGCTGACACACAGCCGTATCCCAATACAAGAGATCAATGCCCTCGGGCTTGACCGTATCGCAGATAGCCTTCAACTCACCCAAGAACTGACCGATCTGCTCACCGTCGATGGAGCCTGACGTATCGATAGCCACCGTGATACGGCCGATCGCCGTACTGATACTGGATGGCATATAAATATCTTGGCCTATCCACCTACGTGCGGGCCGCCTCCATGTGCTCTCATCACGATCCGCACACACAGACTTGACGAACTCACGCAGCACCTCGCGCCAGTCCACCTTCGGAGTCAGCGCATCAGTCACTTCACGTGGCACGTTACCCTTCATCTTGCCAGCGAGAATCGCACCCTGACGTAACGCTTGGTCAACGTCACGCACCAGAGTCTCCTTCTCTTCCTTGCTCATCTGCTCACCAGACTCCCAGTCATGGTCGTCTAGGCCACCGCCTTGACCGTCCTCATCTTTCTCGTCACCACCGTTACCCTTCTCCTGTTCTTGCTTCAGGATTTTGTAAACAGTGTTTGCATCCATGCCACGGAACCGCTCGTCAAAGCACCCACCCTCGGGCAACTTCACAAACTTACCTTCCACATCGGAGTCGTAGATCATCAGGTTGATCACGTAGTCACACGCCATGTTTGCAAGGCGCGGGTTCTCCTTCCACAGTGGCTTCCAAATCTCCAGATGACGGAACGCTTTGTGTTTGTTCTCGTGCAGGATCAGGCCACGCAACTCCTGCTCGGTGAGTTTGTCCACAAACTTGCGGCCATACTTCACATCACGCCCGTTGGTACAGGCAGTAGCCACGTTATCGACCACCTCGGTCTTGCCGATCATGAACACGCCAGAGAACAGGCAGTATTTCGGATCGTTCATCAACGCAACGTGTGCTCGTTGCACACGCTGTTCAGCGGTTAGTTTCGCCATGATGCACTCCCATTTGTAAACAGATGTTTATTAGAACAACCACTCATTTGCCAACGCCCAGTCCTTGAAGTCCTTGTTGGTCACACAGAACGATTGCTTGTCAGACTTCATCACAGACTTGGCAAACAGGGCTTGCCACTCCTTGTCCATACGTTGTACGTACGTCATCCACTTCGACAACGTATCCTTCTGCACTCGACTGATTGCACCGAATACACAGATACAACGCGCAATCGTATCGTCAGGTAACTTCGCCGTGCTCGGGCTTGCGATGATGGCATCCCACGTTGGCAACTTATCCACCACCGTGAAGAACGCTTGCATATCCCGCGCAGCAGACTCACCGATCACACCGATCAACATACTAATGGTGAGTTCATCACCCAGTACTGCACGACGCTTGGCGATGTGGCTTGCCTTCTCCAGACTACGTGGCGTAACAACCGCGCCTGTCTTGGTCTGGCCGATCACATTGATGTACGGATTCTCCCGTTGGGCTGGATCATCACCGGCTGCAAGGCATTGTGGAAACTGCTTTACCCATGTGATGACCTCGGGTGCGATGTCATTACTCAGCGCATAGTTCTCGATCCACTCCTCGGCCTCGGGCTTACGGATACGCACCGAACAGATACGATTCCGTTGATGTGGTTGCAGCAAGTCACCCAAGTTCTCCATGCCTAGGTTAGTGGTCGCAAAGATACGACTACCTTCTGGCACAAACTGATCACCGACACGCCCCTCATTCATCAGGGTCATCAGCACGTTCTTGACCGCGCCCATCGCCTTGCCAATCTCATCGAGCATGATGATGACCGGCTTACCCTCGTGGAATCTGAACCGCGCATTGGGTGCAAACTTAGTCACCCGCATACCGTTTTCTTCGACTGTATACGGCAGAGCAAAGTCACCTAGGTCTAGCAATGTGCAGTCGATATACGCAGGTAGATGTGTCGGTAGTCGCTTGGCTATCTCTTTGAGCATGGCTGACTTGCCAATACCCATCTCGCCTTCGCCTACCAGAGTCACCTCATGACCGCACTCGACTACGGCATGGGCAAAGTCATTCAACGAAATCGTCTTACCAAAATTGATCAAACTCATGATGCACTCCGTTGTTGTTTATCTAACTGTTGGATATATTATATTTGATTGCAGGGTCAAAGTCAATGTTTTGTAAACACGTGTTTATCATTCACACGACCACGTTCGTAAATAAATTCCCATCGGGTAGCCTGTATCCGATCCGATACACCTCGGGCTCCTGCTTGTCGTGCAGCGCATACACCTGACGCTTGAACGATTCAGGCGAATACTGTCTGTCCAACTCGAACGGATCAGAGACAGACTTACGGAACGATACCGGCGTGGATAGTGTCGCCATCTCGTACATGTAATACGGCAGCAAGTCCTCGGGTGTATCTATGAAGTTGTTGAAGTTCAACTTCTCACGCAAGACGCTCGGCCACTTCTCGAATACACGTTGCCGTGTCTCTTCGACAAACTTACGTGTGATCCACCCATCCGATAACTTCAGCATGGTCACGCCGTAGTTGATGAACGGTTCTAATCGTTTGCGTAATTCCTTCGCCCGTTTGCGATCCACCACCCGTACTGGTACGGGCTCGATGCGTGGGATTTTGTTGCCCTCGGCGTCGTAATCTATAAACAGTTGTTTACATATCGGATACCAACCAACCATGTTGTTGTGCCAGAACGATGCCCACAGCGCGTTATACCGCTTGGCACACGGAACCGACCGCATGTAGTCGCCAATAAACTTCGCCGTAGTTACGGTCGGCCATTGTCCGTAGGTCAATACGGTTCTCTCGGGTGTGTGGATCACGCAGTCGGTGTTGTACAACCTGTACGCATACGTGTCCGGTGCAGGGTTTGTGATCTGCTCCCAGTCACGCCGACGTTTACCGGCAGGACGAACCTCCACCGCCCGACCTCGGATCGGCTTTGTGTTCTCGTAGTGTTCCTTCGTCTGTAGGTAATACGGATTCATTGCACTGTCTCCTCGAATAAATCTAGTTGTTGATTCTGTCCAATGAGTGTCTGCAAGGCGGGTCTATCCCACGGGCGCTGTTCGCCAAAGTAGATGAAGCCTTGCTCCAATATGTTTCTGATACCGTCCAACGCTTCACGCGGTTCTGCTGTTGAAAGCATTTTTAATTGTTCAATTAAGTAGTCATTTGCCAAACGCTCTTGCGTGTACAGTTCTTCGAGAATGTCGATCTCGTCAGGCTCGTACCGAGCCTCGCCTTCACCTTCGATATCCCAAACTTGGTTGCTCACTTTTTTCTCTCCTTCCATGCGTCGTGTTCCAACTGGACGCGAGTGTTCGCGTCGTGCCATCTCATGTGATTGATCAGGTCGTGTCTCGCCCACGCTTCGCAGACTGGACAACCGGCTTGCTGCTCATCGCATCGCTTGCCGAACCACTTGCGTAGTTCCTTCTCGGTGAGGAATTCCAGTTTCCATTTGGGTTTTGTTCTTCGCGCTTTCATGCTGCACTCCTATAAACATGTGTTTACAAATCATTTACTCAACCGGCCACACATACGGCAGATCGGCACTCTCACTCCATCCGAACTGCCCGTAGAACACAGGGTCTTTCCGCAACAGGTTCGACCGGTGTGACGCATGGATTGACTCGTCGCCTATCCACGGTGGTGCTGTCCGGTTCCGTCCATCTGCGGAGTAATCGTTCGCCACGGATATGAAGAACGGATACAGACTGTCCTTGTACCCTCTGGCTTTCCACTCCGAACACATCGCCGCTCCGTACAGAGCCAACTCGATCTCGTAGCCACGCCACATCTTCGTCGCAGGATGGTTACGCCACCCGCCTGTCGTCTTGCTCATGGCAAGTAGAATTTGCTTTGTCTCGACTCGCTGCTTGCCGAGTCTCCGGTAATCCAGTACCCGCGCAGAGGACTCGTAGGACGGATACGGTAGGAAGGTTTGCATCACACTTCCTCCAAGCCATTTGGAGTCAATCGGATACGTGCGGGAACTTCTTCATCGGTTACGTCGTACACCGTGACTTCGGGCAGAGATTCCCCGATCAGGTCGTCCCAATCCCATGCCGTAGGTCTAACGTCATCCTCAACGTCCATATAAATAACAACCGCAAATCTTTTCATCACTCGCACTCCTTGTTCAGGATTTTCTGAAGCCACGCAACGTCCTCGCTCGTGTCGGCATCGCTACCCATCAGCATCTCGATATGACCGATTGCTGCGTTGAGTGCGTGTTCCAACTCGTCGATCCGGTTCGACCGCATACCCAGAATGTGTGCTTGCATCTTTGCCGTGGTACGCAGAGCCAACATATCCATCCCATCAAATACACTCATTGTCGTTCTCCTATAAACATCTGTTTATAAATTTATTTGTGCGGGTAGGACTTATCCAACGTCGCGCCGTCTAGCCAAACTTCGATACCCGTACCGCTCCATGCTGTGTCTCGTGCGTCACGGTCGTACGGATGCTTGAACGCATCACGCTTGGCGTAGATGTGCCACTCCTTGCCGGTCATGTGCAGGGTTTGGTTCTTGTTGTAGTCGTAGCCGTACAGTTTGGTTCGGGGAGGCAATTTAATTGCCTTGGTCATGGCTTGCCCCCTTAAAAATTGCCGTCTGCCACTTGCAGACAGGTCAGCCCGTTTCGCCGCCACATCTGCACCACTTGGTCGCGGTCATCCAGTACAACCCACACCTTCGACTTGTCGATGTGCTTGTCCAGAATGTCCTGCTTCACCATGTAGTCCTGTCGATAGTCTTTGTCCTTCCGCATGAACATTTGGTAGTTATCAGGGTACATGTCTAGGTGTTCAGCCAGCCACCACTCGGTATCCTTGCGGGTACGCTCTGGCCTACCTGTTACGAACGTCACCGTGTTACGCCCGTCCCCGTCATCCAGCAAATAGGAAAGCACCTCTATAACTTTTCCTATCGGCTTGTCATCCCTCACCCCTGCGTAGAACGCATCATGATCCTTGGGTTTGTTTGTGATGTAGTGCCGCCTGTGCTCACAGTCAGCGATTGTCCCGTCGATGTCGCAAATAATTATGCTCATCGGTAGAAGCCTCCCTTGTTGTTGATGCCTTTCAAGTCCTCGCGGTTCGTCACCACGATGTAGTTGCTTTTGTGCATCGGGACGATGGTGTGCTTTTGACGTTTTGCTGATGCTTCGCCACACGGTTTGCACCAGTGGTATCCCAATTCCCAACGATGTGGATTGACCGGCGACGAACAAACCACACAACAGAACTCATTGCTCATGATGCACTCCTATAAACATGTGTTTATAAATCAGGCTGCTTTGTGATATTCAAAGTGTCGGGTGCAGCCAGTCCCAACGGTGTAGCAAATAGTGTATCAGAAAAAGCCTTAAAAGTCAAGAAGTTACGAGGCTAAATGTCACCCAGTGCCGAAAAAGCAGTGATTTTTGACCTGCCAGCCAACTTCAGATCGACAATACCCAACAAAAATAAAACGCGTTTATACGTGTTGAGAGAGCATTTTGGGGGACGTATAAAAAAATAGTGTTTCTCTGCACTATATATAAAAAACGACTATTAACTCTAATAAAATCATACAGTTAGTTGGTGTACCTCATACTGCTCCCGAAGTACACTGGCTGCTCCTGATGGTCAGAATTGCATAGCATTTTTGGTACGTACTTTTTTCACTAGACCCCTTGCGGAGCCTACGAAAATCCGATAACGTGCAAGCACGTTATCGGTTGAAGCACAACCAAAACCAGCCACGCGAATCATAAACATCTGTTTATAACTTGATGCGCGACGATCCGCTGCTACAGGCATGATAGTTCGGGCACAAAAAATCCCGACCGGCACGAGCCGGTCGGGTGTGTCGAATCAACCAACCAGAAGTTTATTGATCTCGGCGTAGAGTGCCAGAACCTTGGCGATGTTTTTCGGTGGTGTCTCGGACTTCTGCAACCGCTTCTCGCATTGTGTGTTGCGCTCCATGCAGTAGGTTACGTCGTCGGTGCGCTTGTTTGCACCCTCGGACTCGGACTCGGTTTCGGTGTCGTCGGCCACACTCGGGAAAGCGTATTTGTCCCGCACTCGTGCAAACAGACTGTTTGCAGTTCCGCGCACCGAAATTTTCGCCTTGCCGTCTGCAACCCATTCCGCCTGTTGAGTCGCACTCGCACCAATAAACTCTTTCGAATTCGAGCGCGGTATCACGGCGCGCATGATGCGTACCGCTTCATCGCCTAGTGCAGGATAGACAACCGTGTCCAGATACTCGTCTTTGATTGCCGTGAAAGCCTCGGCACTCGCGTACTCGGCGCGGATAGCCTCACCCGCTTCTTTCCACTTCTTGCCAGTCTTTGCTTCCAACTGGATCGCGTCGGTCGAAGTCTTTTTAACAGTTGACGAAATAGCCATGACGTTACACTCCAATATGTTTTTACGTGTTGCGGCCGTTGCTCGACCGTGGATATATAGTCTCACATCATGGGGAGAATGTCAACTATTTTGACTTTTCAAAGTATAAACACGTGTTTATAAATCGGGCTGGACTCGACCCCACTACCCCCCGACCCCCCAAACCAGCGTCGGAGTCCCGCGCATCTTCTGTACTCTATAATCCGCTCGTTAGATTCTTCGTTTTATTTTTTCCCGGTAGGTCACGCATTTGTATAAATATCTGGATACGTACCCCACCCCCTTCATATAAAAACACCCCCCGTCACTTGTTTGGGTCCCATACACCCGGCATAGATATTTGTATTTTCTAGGATTGTTCGTATACTCCGCGCAATGCCAGTTGTTGCAACACCGGAACTTGGTATTCCTTTTCCTTTCGACACTACGCCGGAAGAGCTAGACAACTTCCGTGCAAAAGCCGAGGCCATGCTGAATACGGTCGAGGAGTTGGAACGCAACGGGCTGGATGTTGAGGTTACGGACGATGACCGCATCCAGTCTCACGGGATGATGTTGGAAGAAAGTATCCCGTCGCCCAAGAATATAACCCCGGCATCCGTCAAACATCTGAATGCCATCCTGTCCGAATACGACAAGGAAGTGCTGGACGTACATCGCAGACTGCGTAACTACGTGACGAACAAGTTCGTTCTGGAGACTCAGGATTCAGATCCCAAGGTCCGACTAAAAGCCTTGGAAATGCTGGGCAAAATTAACGGTGTTGGACTCTTTTCAGACCGCATTGATGTGACCGTGACCCACCGCACGGTTAAAGATATTGAGACAGAACTGCGTAAAACGCTGGAACTGTACGAAGGTGAATACACTGACGTTACCGAATCCAAGCCAGTAAGCCTTGCCGAGATTGATCTGGACGAAGAACTAGGTACCGGAAGTGGATCCGAAGCTACTGCTTGATCTAGAAGCCAAGCTTCCGACTATGCCGCCTGAGCTACAGCAGAAGGTGGGGCAACTCCTTGCTGAGGCAAGGAAGGTTGGAACGCAGGAAAAAGCCAAAAACGACTTCATGGCCTACGTTAAATACGTGTGGCCTAACTTCATTAACGGTCGGCACCACGAGAAGATGGCGCAGGCTTTTGAACGAGTGGCAGAAGGCAAGACAAAACGCCTGATTATCAACATGCCGCCTCGTCATACGAAGTCAGAGTTTGCGTCCTACCTGCTGCCAAGCTGGTTTCTGGGTAGATTTCCGGACAAGAAGATCATTCAAACGTCCCACACGGCAGAACTTGCAGTGGGATTTGGCCGAAAGGTACGTAACCTTGTCGATTCTGACCGGTATAAAGACATCTTTCCGCAGGTTGCACTACAAGCTGACTCTAAAGCTGCTGGCCGGTGGGCAACTAACTATGCTGGAGAGTACTTTGCGATTGGTATTGGTGGCGCGGTCACGGGTAAAGGCGCGGATCTGCTCATTATTGACGACCCTCACTCGGAACAAGAAGCCACATTAGCCGAAACAAACTCGGATATTTACGACAAAACCTACGAATGGTACACGTCGGGACCCCGGCAGCGTCTGCAACCGGGCGGAGCCATCGTCATAGTCATGACGAGATGGTCTAAAAAGGACCTGACAGGCCAAGTTTTGAAGGCTGCGGCTCAGCGCAGCGGTGAAGAGTGGGAAGTTATCGAATTTCCGGCCATTTTGCCCTCTGGAAACTCCCTTTGGCCCCAGTTTTGGAAGATCGAAGAGCTTGAAGCCCTTCGTCAGGAGCTTCCGAACGGCAAATGGATGGCCCAGTACCAGCAGCAACCGACTTCTGACGTATCAGCCATCATTAAACGTGAGTGGTGGAAGGTTTGGGAGAAGGATCACCCGCCATTTTGCAGTTATTCCATTCAATCTTGGGATACCGCGTTCCTCAAAACACAGCGTTCGGACTATTCAGCCTGTACGACGTGGGGAATCTTCGAGCATCCGGACGATACGGGTAAATTGCAGTCGAACATCATCCTATTAAACGCTTTCAAGGACCGAATGGAGTTTCCGGAACTCAAAGAACGGGCGTTTGATGAGTATAAAGAGTGGAATCCGGACAGTTTGATTGTCGAAGCCAAGGCAGCCGGTAGTCCTCTGATATTTGAGCTACGTGCTATGGGTATTCCGGTGCAGGAGTTCACTCCAAGCAAGGGCAACGACAAGATTGCACGACTAAACGCCGTGGCGGACATCTTTGCATCGGGTAGGGTATGGGTACCCAACACCCACTGGGCCGAAGAGTTGGTCGAAGAAGTGGCAAGTTTCCCGTCAGGCGAACACGATGACTTGGTAGACTCTATGACTCAAGCCCTGCTACGGTACAGACAGGGTGGGTTTTTACGTTTGGCTAGCGATGAGCCGGAACCTGAGCGTTACTTCAAACGCCGAAGCGAAGGCTATTACTAGGAGAATTTAGATGGCCGTCGATAAAAGTTTAATGCAGGCTCCGCTGGGCTTGGAATCTCTCGCTGCTGAAGAAGCGCCGATTGAGATCATGATTGATGACCCGGAGAGCGTAGCCATCGGTATGGATGGCATGATGATTGAGATGTCCAAAGCCGAGCCTCGTGCTGAAGACTTTGACGCCAACCTTGCCGAGTTCATGAATGAGAACGAGCTTCAACTCCTCGCATCAGAACTTATCGGTAACTACGAGCAAGATCTCTCCAGCCGCAAAGACTGGCTGGACACCTACATTAAAGGTTTAAAGATCCTCGGTATCCGGTATGAAGAGAGAACCGAGCCGTGGCCGGGTGCCTGCGGGGTGTTCCACCCCTTGCTCATGGAGAGCGCGGTCAAGTTCCAATCTGAAACGATTATGGAGACCTTCCCGGCGATGGGGCCGGTCAAAGCCAAGATCATTGGCAAGGAAACTCCAGAGAAACGTGACTCGGCGGTGCGTGTCTCGGATGACATGAATTACCAGTTGACCGAGGTCATGAAGGAGTATCGCCCGGAGCATGAGCGGCTCCTGCTCTCGCTGGCTCTGGCGGGTAATGCGTTCAAGAAAGTGTATTTCGATCCAGCGTTGGATCGTCAGACTGCCATTTATATCCCAGCCGAAGACATCATCGTGCCGTATGGCGCGGCTAACTTGGAGACTTCGGATCGTGTTACGCACCGGATGCGTAAGACAAAGAATGAGTTGAAGAAGCTTCAGTACGCAGGGTTTTATCGTGACGTGGACTTGGGTGAACCCATGCGCGTCATGGACGAGGTGGAGAAGCAGAAGGCCGAGGATCAGGGCTTCTCAGCAAGCATGGACGACCGGTTCCAGTTGTTGGAGATGCACGTCAACATCGACCTGCCGGGGTACCCGGACGTTGATAAAGACAACCATGAGACTGGGATAGCTCTTCCATACGTAGTAACCATCGAGAAAGGCACCGGTACCGTTCTCGCTATTCGGCGTAACTGGAGGGAAGATGACAAACTCAAGGCGCGGCGACAACACTTCGTCCACTACGGATACATACCGGGATTTGGATTTTACTACTTCGGTCTCATCCACCTCATCGGGGGGCACAGTAAGGCTGCCACCTCGCTACTTCGTCAACTCATTGACGCCGGAACCCTGTCTAACCTACCGGGAGGTCTCAAATCTCGTGGACTCAGGATTAAGGGAGACGATACTCCCATTGCTCCGGGCGAATTCCGAGACGTAGATATCCCAAGCGGTGCGATCCGCGACAACATTCTGCCGCTGCCGTACAAAGAGCCGAGCCAGACTCTCGCGCAGTTGATGGATCGTGTGGTCGAGGAAGGTCGCCGCTTCGCTGCGGTATCGGACCTGAAGATCTCGGACATGTCGTCGCAGGCTCCGGTTGGTACAACGCTTGCCGTGTTGGAGCGTGTGCTCAAGGTTATGACTGCGGTGCAGGCTCGCGTGTACTACGCGATGAAGCAGGAGTTCAAACTCCTCGCAGGCATTATCCGAGACAACACTCCGGACGAGTACAGCTACGAGCCAGAGATTGGTTCACGCAAAGCGAAGAAAGCTGACTACGACGATGTAGATGTCATTCCGGTCAGTGATCCGAATGCGTCAACAATGTCGCAGAAGGTTGTGCAGTACCAAGCGGTACTCCAGCTTAGCCAAACGGCTCCGCAACTTTATGATCTCCCATATCTGCATCGTCAGATGATCGAGACGTTGGGCGTGAAGAATGCGGATCGCATTATCCCGTTGGCTGGGGATGCTAAACCCCGCGACCCAATCACCGAGAACATGGATGTGATGACGGGCAAACCCGTCAAAGCGTTTATGTATCAGGACCACGAGGCCCACATTGCCGTTCACATGGCACTTGGCCAAGACCCAAAGATTGCTCAGCAGATCGGTCAAAACCCGATGGCTCAGCAGATTACGGCGTCGCTGCAAGCCCACATCATGGAGCACGTAGCATTCCAATACCGCCGCGAGATCGAGAAGCAGCTTGGCGCAGCCTTGCCTCCGCTTCCGCAAGACGACCGAGAAGAATACGACCTGCCGCCTGAGTTCGAGGCGCAGTTGTCGCAGTTGGCAGCAGCCGCTGCCGCACGGGTCCTCCAGAAGGACCAGGCCGAAGCGCAGATGCAGCAAGCCGCGCAGCAGGCACAAGACCCGCTGGTTCAGATGCAGATGATGGACTTGCAGATCAAGCAACTTCAGGCGCAAACGAAAGCGCAGCAGATGCAGATCGAAGCCCAGATTCAGCAAGCCGAGATCCAGCGCAAACAACAGAAAGATGTCATGGACGCCGCTGCCAAAGCGGACGAGTTGGAGCTTCGCAAAGCCGAAATCTCTGGCCGTCAGCAGCTTGAAGCTGCCCGACTTGGCGTGGATATCCAGAAAGACAAGGCCGCCCTCTCAGCCAAGCAGCAGATGGAAGGTGTCCGACTCGGACTGGAGATTGGCAAAGCGCAGGACGCTACAGCAATGCAGCGTGCCCAGATGGACCAGAATCGGAGAAATCAACCGCAAACAGAGGAGTAATTTGTGAGCTATTCAAACGCTCTGGAATACCTTGAGACCAAACTCAAGGAGGAGCGCACGGTGATCGTGGAAAGCCTGATCCAAGGCAAATTGGATGAAGGTGAGTACAAAAGGCTATGTGGGGCGTTACAGGGTCTCGACCTCGCAACTGGCTATATCAAAGACCTTGCAAAAAGGATGGAAGAAGAATGAGCAACATCGACGTTGAGAAGACACAGCAGGAAGCCGAGAAAGCCAAACTGCTGCCAGAACCCCGTGGTTATCGAATCCTCTGTGCAGTCCCGCACGTTGAAGAGGAGTTTGATGGGGGCATCATCAAAGCAGACGACACCAAGCGAGTTGAAGAGCAGACCACTGTGGTCCTGTTTGTCATCAAGTTGGGTGATCTTTGCTACAAGGACGAGGCTCGGTTCCCCACTGGGCCGTGGTGTAAGGAAGGCGATTTTGTCCTCACCCGTCCGTACACAGGTACTCGCGTGGTCATCCACGGTCGTGAGTTCCGCATCATTAACGACGACAACGTTGAAGCGGTGGTCGATGACCCCCGTGGAATTCGTCGCGCATAAGGAGTAATCAATGGCTATTGAGAAAGAAGAATTCAAGTTTCCTGACGAAGTAGCGCAGGAGACGCCGGTTGAAAAGGAGCCTGAACTTGAGATTCAGGTCGAGGACGATACCCCGCCAGAAGACCGAGGCCGCAAGCCGCTACCGAAAGAGGTAGTGAACGAGCTTGATAACGACGACCTTGAGGAGTATTCCGAGAAGGTCAAGAAGCGCCTATCCCAGATGAAGAAGGTCTGGCACGACGAACGTCGTGAGAAAGAACGCGCCCTACGGGAGCGCGAGGAGGCATTCCGGTTTGCCCAGTTGCGGGAACAGGAGATTCGTCAGTTAAAGCAGCGCCTCGGTAATGGTGAGAAGGCGTACTTCCAAGAAGTCACCAAGGCTGCCAGTAATGATCTGGTTGTAGCCAAGGAACGTTTGAAGCAGGCGTACGAGGCTGGGGATGCGGAGAAGATTACCGACGCCCAAGAAGCTTTGACCGAAGCTAAGTTTAAAATTAAACAGTACGAAAACTTCCGACCCTCTTTACAAGACGAAGAATCGGGAGTACAACAAGCCGAACAGTACCAAGTGCCCCCGGCACCTCAACCCGCTATCGACCCGAAAGCCGAGGCGTGGAAGGATAAAAATCCGTGGTTTGGCACCGACGAGGAGATGACCGCCCTTGCTTTGGGACTGCACGAAAAACTGGTCCGGTCTGGAATCGATCCGCGTAGCGACGAGTACTACGACCGAGTTAACACGACGATGAGGAAACGATTTCCGGAGGCGTTTGAAACCGCTGAAGAAGAACGACCTCAAACGAAGCAGGAAGAAAAGCCTGCTCGCACAAAACCAGCCAATGTGGTTGCACCGGTCACACGGTCATCAGGCCCTCGTCAGATACGTCTGACGCCGACTCAGGTAGCCCTAGCCAAAAAGCTGGGACTGAGTAATGAGCAATATGCCCGTGAATTGATGAAATTGGAGGCTAACTAAAATGGCTGAGAACAGACTCGCACGTGAACTCGAAAGTCGAGAATCCGCGCAGCGCACAAAAACTTGGACCCCACCTCAGACGCTACCGGCACCAAATCCGCAGCCGGGTTGGGTCTTTCGATATATCCGGACTAGTATCATGGGTACTGCTGACCCATCGAATACCTCCGCAAAGTTTCGTGAAGGTTGGGAGCCTGTAAAGGCCGAAGATCATCCGGAACTGATGCACCACTCCGATCCGAATTCCAAATTTAAAGGGAACATCGAAATCGGAGGTTTGTTGTTGTGTAAGGCACCGGAAGAGCTAATGAAGCAGCGTGATGATTATTACGCCCAGCAAGCAAAGGCTCAGATCCAGTCCGTAGACAATAACTTTATGAGACTGAACGACGAACGGATGCCGCTGTTCAATGAACGCAAGTCCAGTACCTCGTTCGGTAAAGGTAAATAACTTTCTTTTTTGGAGTAACAAATGGCTTATCCTTCCGTTGACAAGCCTTATGGCTTGAAGCCGATCAATCTGATCGGTGGGCAGGTGTTCGCCGGATCGACTCGTCAGCGTCGTATTGCTTCCAATGCCTCAAGCATTGGTTATGGCGACCCGCTGAAGTTCGTGAACGACGGCACTGTTGCTGTGACAACCGAAACGACGACGGCTCCGGCCACCGGCTTTGCTGGTGTGTTTTTGGGCTGCACGTTCGTTTCTTCTGTGACGGGTCAACCGACCTACTCGCAGGCTTGGATTTCGGGCACTTCGGTCAAGGCTAACACGTACATTGTTGCGTATGTGGCCGATGATCCGGACACCCTGTTCAAGGCTGTTGGTGTGACGGCTTCGCTTGTGGTTTCAACCACGGGGGGTTTCACGTATTCAAGCGTTGGCTTGAACGCGGCTCTTGTGGCGAACACGTTGGACACGACTACGAACGATTCCCAGCAGGGTCTCCTCGTTTCGTCGGCTAACACCACGGCTTCGTTGCCGGTCCGTATCGTTGATGTGGTTGAGGACACGGCGTTCGTTTCGAGCGGTACGGTCTACTACCCTGAAGTCATCGTCAAGTTCAACGCTCCGTACGTTGACTCGGGCGTGATCACGGGCGGCCACGCTTATAACAACCCGGTCGGCCTGTAATAGGAGTTCTGAAACATGGCTATTTCACGTGCACAATTACTCAAAGAGCTCCTGCCGGGCTTGAACGCCCTGTTCGGTCTTGAGTACAAGCAATATGGTGAGGAGCACAAGGAGATCTACGATACCGAGACCTCCGAGCGTTCCTTTGAAGAAGAGACCAAGCTTTCTGGTTTCAGCGCCGCTCCGGTCAAGGCCGAAGGTGCTGCGATTGCGTATGATAACGCGCAGGAAGCATGGACTGCTCGCTACAACCACGAGACTATCGCTCTCGGCTTCTCCATCACGGAAGAGGCGGTTGAAGACAACCTGTACGATTCGCTGTCCAAGCGATACACCAAGGCGCTCGCCCGAGCGATGGCGTACACGAAGCAAGTTAAGGCG
>Ga0208975_1000551_pt1 | contig 17659 bp, 16 predicted proteins | sample GreLakmeER78MSRF_FD_187700 | JGI IMG/M metagenome (GOLD analysis project Ga0208975, IMG submission 187700) | Freshwater lentic microbial communities from great Laurentian Lakes, MI, USA - Great Lakes metaG ER78MSRF (SPAdes) | ecosystem: Environmental > Aquatic > Freshwater > Lake | place: Great... | reverse complement strand
TATTATAAATTTTAATGGTATCATTACTATTTAATTTTTGATTAATACGATTACTCAAATAATTTGTGTCGGCTTTGTTAAGCTTAAAATCAATTCTATTATTCAAATGACTCGTGTCTAACTTATTTAGTTTTAAATTAATCCGTTGGCTCAAGCTGGTAGTATCTAGTATTGGAATTTGATTTATTTTATTATAAATTTTAATGGTATCACTACTGTTTAGTTTTTGAGTAATGCGATTACTCAAATAATTCGTGTCTGTCTTGTTCAATTTCAAATCAATACGTGTACTTATATAATTTGTATCAAGTTTGTTCAATTTCAAATCGATACGATTGCTAAGCCAAGCTGTGTCTGACTTTTTTAGCTTTTCATTCAATGCGATCAGCGTATACAGCGAAATGGGCTTTAAACTATCAGGCGTATTACTGACTTTATCAATGGCAGCCATCATTTTAAAATCTTTTAGATTGTCAAATCCAGTGCCCCCTTTTTTCACTCCTATAATCCCATTAATATTCACTGCATCCACTTTGTCTGCATAAAAAGCAAAAGGCACATAATTAATTTTTTGAATCCCTAAACTTGAAAAATATAATTCTCCTGTGATATCCACTTCTACTTGTAAATACTTTTCTGACATAGACCAATTAATGTTTTCAAAATTTCCGATACTGATTATATTACGATCTTGTTTACTTCCAACGACAACCGAAAAAAGCCCAATGGTATTAGTCGTAATTGATTTTATTTCTTGATATTCAATAACACCATTTATTGAATCAGTTTTAATGGATAATCGAAGGGTAACAATTTTATTTGCTAATATGATACCATTGTCGCTTCTGGCAACACCTTGAAAATTTATTCCTTTATTTATTTGCCCGTTTAAATTAATAAAATGGAGGGTTAACATTAAAAAAGATAAAATAGTTTTTTTCATAAATTATGGTTGTTTTATTACTTTGAAAATTTGCTTTTTCAAAATTGATTTTCCAACAACATAATGAATCGCAATAAAGTAAATGCCCGTATTTACCGAAGCAAACGATAAGGTTTGCTCAAATTGAATACCCGACCATGGGCCTTCTACCATTTTTAATAATTGACCTTGCGCATTGCTCATTTCAATTTTTGAAATAATTATGCCGATTTGATCACTATGAATTTTTAAATTTTGAATAAAGGGGTTCGGTCCTATTTTAAAGGACGTGGTTGTTTCAAGAATTTTAAAATTGACTCCATTCCCGAAATCGTTTTGTAAATATCCGGTAGTCAGTATGAGATTTTTATTAGAATAAAGGGTTTGAACCAGCAACTGTTCACCAAAGCTCCAATCCCAGATGATGCCCTCAATTTGTTTTGAATCTCCGCTCAGGTTGATGATCGTTGGATATTTTGTCTGTGCATTGATGGTATAACTACAAAACGAGGCCATCATTAGGTAAATTACTTTTAATAGGCTTTTCATAACACAATATATCTCATATAATAATGTAAATCAATGATATACATATTGTAAATAATCTAATTTAAATCATCTTTATCCTATATTTTTAGGAAATAATCACCTTCTTCATATGTTTCATAGGCAAAACCAAACATTTAGGGAATTGGGATGGTTAATTGCGGATTTTATGTAAATTTGTTTTAATATAAATCGAAAGGTTATGAAAAAATTTGGTTTTGTTTTAGTGGCTTTTACTTTGATAATTGCTTCTTGCAGTAAAGGGGGTGGGTCAACACCAGTAACTCCAACGCCGCCGCCAGTAGTGGTTGCAGAACCAGATATCGCATTTAAAGTTGAAGTGGATAATAAGGAAGTGGATTATACAACCTACACCGCAGCATTGAGTGCAGCACAAGCTGTAAATGTAAATGTAACTACTGCGCCTTTTCCAAAGGATGGCGTTACGATTGATGTTACTGTAAAAAAAGATGTAGATAATTCTTCCGTATTTAGTGATGCTAAGGTGGGTACAGTGGCTGGAACAAATCCTGTGACGATCAATAATTTGTTACCAGGTGTTCCTTGTACGGCTACGGTTTTAGTGACTTCAAAAACATTGGATCCTGTAAGTAAAACTTACAAGTCACTTTCAAAAACATTCAAAATAGCAAGAAAATAAAATATTGTTAAACCCTCAATGGTCTAGTCCCCTGTTAGTTATTTACTTGCAGGGGATTTTTTTGCAATAGCTTCAATCGCATTCACCAATTTATCTAAATCTTGTATTCTGGTATATACATGCGGTGTTATACGCACACAGCTCACAGAGTCCCAAACAATACCAACGGTGTGTATTTTATAATTTGTAAATAATGCGCTATCTAATTCACCAGGAGTCATACCATCCACACTTACCCCACATATCGCGCAAGAAAATTCATCTTTTAATGAGGTATGAATTTTTACCTTAGGTATTTCTTTCACCCTTGTTGCCCAATAATTTTTTAAGTAACGAACGCGTTCTTCTTTTCTTTTGCTTCCAATAGCAGTATGAAAATTGATGGCTTCGCCAATACCTTGTTCAATAGGAAAGCTTCTGGTACCGAGTGTTTCAAACTTACGGATATCTGTTCCCTTAGGATTGTCATTGCAAATAAGCGGCCAAATTTTTTCGATATTTTCTTTTTTAATCCAAAGCATCCCACTTCCAATAGGCGCAGATAAAAATTTATGTAATGAGGTACCAAAATAATCGCATCCTAATTCAGGAATAGAAAAATCCATTAAGCCAAAACTATGTGCGCCATCTACAATCGTTTCAATACCATGTTTTTTTGCCAACGCACATAATTTTTTAACTGGCATTACTTGTCCTACCCAATTTACCATATGGGTGATGTGAAATATTTTTGTTTTAGGTGTAATTGCATTTTCATAAATGCGCACCATCTCATCCTCGTTTTCGCTTGGGAATTTAAAATCCAACTGCTTGTATACAATGCCTTCTCTGGCGGCTCTTTGTTTCCATGCGTTGATCATATTTGGATAATCAAATTTACTTCCCACTACTTCATCACCTGCTTTTAAGTTTAATCCAAAGATGACTGTATTTAAAGCCTCGGTTGCATTTCGATTGATCGCAATTTCTTCCGGATCGCATCCTGCCAATTGTGCTAGTTTATATCTTAAGGGTTCTCTTCCTTGATCTAATATCCGCCACATATAATAGGAAGGGCCTTCATTGCTCATTTTATTAAATCTTTCCACCGCTTCTTGTACAATTCTAGGGCTTGGACATACACCACCATTATTTAAATTAATCAAGGAGGGACTTACGGTGTAACCTTGTTGAATGACACTCCAATAATCCTCGTCCATTGCTATTTGCTTAGGGCTAAGGAATTTTTTTTGCAAATTGATATGTTCAAATTCGGCAGCATGTGCTTGGTTAAATAAACTATTTGCTGAAAAAGCACCTGCCATTAGTCCCAGGTGTTGGATAAAGTTGCGTCTGTTGGCCATATACTTGATTTGTATAGGGAAGTTAAAAAATAATTCGCGTATTAGTGCATACAAATAAAGCTTGTCTCCTAAAGTACAATAGCAATAAAATTCAAATTTGCATAACTAAAACTTGGGTAAGCTATATCCGTTTTGGTAGGCTTTGGTAAAATATTCTTTATTGATAGCAGCATCTGTAAATAATTTTTTGTTGTCATCCCAGTTTACCTTTTGACCTGAACGATAAGCGATATTACCCATTTGTGCAATGGTCGCAATATGTGCACCATCTTCAATAGAGCAATGTAAACTTTGTGGTGTATTGTTTCTGATGGCATTGGTAAAATTCAACCAATGTAATTCAACACCCTTGTCCTCACTTTTATGTCTTGCTATCGCCACTTTATTTTTGGATTGTCTTTCCTCAATTACTTCCCAACCGCCTCTGTCTAAAATTAGCGTACCGTTATTACCAATAAAAGCAATACCGTGATCGCGACCATAGGATCCATTGTCTATACCCATCGCAGAATCCCATACCAAATTGAATTTATCAAATTCATATAAAGTAGTTAATGTATCAGGTGCTTCTTCCGCTAATTCAGGGTAAGCAAATTTACCTCCCAAAGCACTTACGCTTTTTGGATTACCTGCATTCATCCCTTGAATGGCGTAATCTAATAAATGCACCCCCCAATCTGTCATCAAGCCGCCTGCATAATCCCAAAACCATCTAAAATGAAAATGGAATCGGCTTGCATTAAATTCACGTGTGGGAGCTGGTCCTAGCCAAGTTTTATAATCAATCCCTGCAGGTACAGCACTATTCGGTACCACAGGTTGCGGGCGCATCCAACCCTGATAACACCATACTTTTGTAGTACGTATGTTACCCAGTTGTCCAGAATGAACCACATCCAATGCATCCTTAAAATGTTTTTGACTGCGTTGCCATTGTCCAACTTGAACAATACGATTATACCTGTTTTTTGCTGCCACCATTGCATTACACTCGCCAATAGAGTTACCTGCTGGCTTTTCAACATATACATGTTTCCCAGCAGAACAAGCATTGATCATCTGTAAGGCATGCCAATGATCTGGTGTTCCTACAATTACAATATCGATATCCTTTCGGTCTAAAATTTTTCTATAATCATTATAGGTATCAATTTTTTGAACCCCTGGTTGTTTGATTAAAAGTTCTGCTTTTCGTTTATTTAAAACATTTTCATCAACATCACATAAAGCCACCACTTCAAGATTAGGGACAGATAGCGCAGCCATGGTATTGGACCATCCCATACCATTCACACCAATAGTAGCAACACGTAAAGTATCGGTGTTGAAAATTTTACTATTGGCAAAAATATTTGAAGTCATTAATGCTCCTGAGGCTAGCGCAGTGTTTCTTATAAAGATTCTTCGACTGTTCATAGGTGTTTCGTTTATATTTTTAAAAAAAGTGCTATGTTAAATATAATTATTTTTTGGTTAAAATGGCGATCCCGATAAAATTTGATATTTAAGGCCATTTTAGCCGTATTATCGGGGATAAAATTATTTTTTATTAAAGTCTACTATTTTAGTAGACTTTAATAAAAGTCCCCTATCTTTGTAGGGTCATGTGGCCGAGGGGTGAGGCAAGGGTCAGCAAAACCCTTAACGATGGTTCGATCCCATCTATGACAACTTGGTTCTGGTTTGAGCAAGCAATCGTTAAGTACGGGCGGTGTTTCTACACTGCCCTTTTTTTATCTTCGAAATACAAACCTTTTTCTTAGAAATACAAAAATTGCAAATAGCTAGCATTTAATTTCCATACTTAATCTCCAATTCAGATTAATATTTGTAGAACCTAAGTTCCTCAATTATTTTTGGTAAATTAGATGATTGATTTTGGTTAATTATTATTTATGAGTATAATTCGATGGGGCATGATTGGTTGTGGAAGTGTAACTGAAGTTAAAAGCGGTCCGGCTTTTAATAAAGTGCCTAATTCAAAGTTAATGGCCGTCATGAGACGTGATGCAGAAAAAGTAAAAGATTATGCACAACGACATCATGTTCCTTATTATTTTACTAATGTTGATGAATTAATTAATCATCCCGAAGTGGATGCTATATATATTGCCACACCTCCTAAATTTCATGCAGCCTATGCGGAAAAAGCAATGAAGGTGGGGAAGCCGGTGTATGTTGAAAAACCGATGGCATTGAATGTCGCAGAATGTGAAACAATGCAGCAAATTTCAAATACCACAGGTGTGAAATTAGTCGTGGCACATTATCGTCGTGCACTTCCTTTATTTTTAAAAGTCAAAAGTTTGTTGGCTGAAAATTATATTGGTGTTGTAAAACAAGTCAATATTAAAATGTTCAAGCAGCCCAGTAAAAATTGTGGTTCAACTGATAATTGGCGCGTATTTCCTGACCTTGCAGGGGGTGGTTTGTTTTATGATTTAGCGCCACATCAATTGGATTTAGTATTTTTTTACTTTGGCGACGCAATCAGTTATCATGGTAAATCCGAAAACAAAGCAGGATTGTACCCTGCCGAAGATAACGTACAAGGAACCATGCAACTTGATAATGATATTATATTTAATGGTGTATGGGATTTTACGGTAGCAGCCGAATTAGAGAAAGATGTTTTTGAAATTGTAGGGGAAGATGGTAAAATTTTATTTCCCGTATTTGGTAATGATATTACTATTGAAAAAAATGGGGTTGAAGAGATTATTCATTTTGATCCTCCCATGCATAACCAACAAAACTTAATTGACCAGGTGGTTTCCTATTTTTTAGGTAATGGTGTAAATCCTTGTTCCGCAATGGATGCGCTACAATCAATGAGGGTTATGGAAGCCTTTGTTTATGGTGCTAATAAATAGTTTATATTTATAATATTAAAATTACATTTGGGCATCATTTATAAAATTTCGAATCATGGTTAGATATTGTTTTGCAGTTGATTTAAAGGACGATCCTATTGCTATTGCTGCTTATGAGGAATACCATAAATCCGTATGGCCTGAAATCATTCAATCAATTAAAGATGCCGATATTCATGTGATGGATATATATAGGGTATCCAATCGTTTATTTATGATTATGGAGGCTGGGGATGACTTTAGTTTTGAGAAAAAAGCGGCCATGGATGCCTCCAATGACATTGTGGTACAATGGGAAAAATTATTGTGGGATTATCAACAAGCCTTACCTAATGTGAATCCTGGTGAAAAATGGGTTTTGATGAATAAAATATTTTCGCTTTAATCATTGGTCAACTCAACTTGCTTTTATGAAAACATTAATTAATTGGCTTTTATTTATAGGAGTTGTTACGGTTAATGCACTAGCAAGCATTTTGCCAATTAATGGATACAATACAGGTCAAATTTCCGCTTTTTATCCGAACTATTTTGTGCCTGCTGGTTTTACATTTTCAATTTGGGGCCTGATTTATTTATTTTTATTATGCTATTCAATTACCCACACTTATTTTTCCTTTAAGCAAAAAAAATTTCCATTCATTAAAAAATATTTAGATCAAATTACACCATGGTATTGGGCTACTTCTGTTTTAAATATATCTTGGATTCTCGCTTGGCATTATTTACAAATATTTACAAGTGTCGTTGTCATGATTGCATTTTTGTTGGTGTTAATTCAGATATTTATTTACACCCGAAGCCTTTCAAATGATATCAAATTAATACATCGTATTTTTATTATTGCCCCGTTCACTATATATATTGGCTGGATCAGTGTCGCCATGATTGCAAATTTTGCAGCTTTATTGGTTAATTTGCAATGGAGCGGTTGGGGACTAGCTCCTGAATATTGGGCTGTTATTATGATTGCCATTGCAATTGTACTTGCATTTTGTTTTTCGTTTTTCTACGACTCTATTGCAGCACCCTTAGTTATTGCATGGGCATTATGGGGCATTATGAATGGGCAAGGAGGAAGAATCGAACTGATACACATATTATGTTTAATCGGGATGTGCGTTATTCTCCTTTTATCACTTAGATTACTTTTTGTAAAATATATTTTAGTGCGGTAATCTTTCTTGAAAAAACCCATAGGTCCAAGTACCTAATAAGGCACTTGCTAAAATAACAAAGCCACTCATTAATCCTGTTCCTATTTGTGCAAAGATGGGTCCAGGACAAGCGCCCGTCATTGCCCAGCCTAAGCCAAATAATAAACTACCATATATCTGTCCTTTGGAAAATGGCTTTGGAACAATGATAATTTTTTCGCCTTGTATTGTTTTGATATTATACTTTTTAATGATTGCCACTGAAACAATGCCAACAAAAACTGCAGTGCCAATTACGCCAAACATATGAAAGCTTTGTAGTTGAAACATTTCTTGTATTCTAAACCAGGATATGATTTCTGCTTTTACAAAAACAATTCCAAACAGCATTCCAATGACAGTATATTTAAGCAAAGAGAAAATGGTTTCTTTCTTTGCTGAATGATTGATACAAGCCGATGTTTCGTCCAAATTAATATTATTCAAGGGTTGTGTATTATTTGACATAGTAATTAATTATATTGTAAAATAAAAGGAAGGATAAAGTTGGTCATTATAAATCCACCCAGCATAAAGCAGATGGTAGCCACTAATGAGGGCCATTGTAAATTACTCAAACCCATGATTGCGTGACCAGATGTACAACCATTTGCATACCTGGTCCCGAAGCCGACTAAGAATCCACCCACCACCATTAATATAAATCCGCGGATGGAGCTTAAGCTGTTTAAACTAAAAAGTTCAGCAGGCATTAAATGATTAAAGTCGGTCACCCCAAAATTTATTAGGGTTGATTTTAATTTTTCATTGATTACGAGGGTATTCGGATTTGCTAAATAATGAGATGCAATAAATGCGCCAATTATTATTCCAAGCACAAAAAACAAGTTCCAAATTTCATTTTTCCAGTTGTATTTGAAAAATTTAATATTTGCCGGAAAGCAGGCTGCGCATATATGACGCAGGTTGGAGGATAAGCCAAATGTTTTATTTCCAATGATGAGTAATGCGGGAACAATTAAGCCTATAACAGCGCCAGCTAAATACCAAGGCCAGGGTGCCTTTAAGTTTTCAATAATTTCGAACATAGTTGTATTTTAATAGTCTACAAATATAGTAGAATATTAACCAACAAACAAATTGCATGTAAAATGGAAAAATAAAAATTCGCAAGTGATTATTTACCAAAAAAGAATTGTTCAATAAAAATAACACTAGCCATGACTAATACAAACCAGCCGAATCCTTTTTTTAGTTTTGCGCCGTCTATTTTTTTATTAAGATAGTTGCCGATGATAATACCAAGTGTAGCTAATAAAACAATGACGATTAAAAAATTCCAATCAATGGTGGTATCTGATATATCGCCAACAAACCCCACAATGGATTTGATACTTATAATAAAAATGGAGGAAGCAATCGCTTTTTTCATGGGGAGCTTTCCCAAAATAACCAATGCAGGGATGATTAAAAATCCACCACCAGCGCCTACAATACCTGTTAACATACCTTCCCCTAGGCCTACCATCATTAAGGCAATACCATATTCAGGCAAAATGCCTTCAACTTCTTTTTTGTTTTTGCCTAAAATCATGGATAATGCTGAAACCAACATTAAACTAGCAAAGAACAACATGATAAAATTACTTTTACTTATTAATGTATTGCCAAGATGAATAGTGTCTGGGATATTCGGTAAGAAAAATTTACGTGCAATAAATACACCAATGACTGAGGGTATCCCGAAAATGATGATCGTTTTAATATCGACCAATCTTTGTTTCATTCTTGAAATAATACCTGCAATACTACTCAATCCTACAATACATAAGGAGTAAGTGGTTGCTAAAACTGGATTGATATTGAACAGGTACACTAATACAGGAACTGTTAAAATAGAACCGCCACTTCCAATAAGGCCCAATGATACCCCAATTAAAATAGATGCGAAATAGCCGACTACTTCCATGTTTGATTAGTTTTTAGCAAAAATCAGAATTAAGCATTACAAGATATGTACTATTAGTCACTTAGTAAATAATTAGTGTACAATGGCAGATAAAATTTTATATTTAAAAGTGATTTTTGTCACGCTTTAAGCTAATTTTATGGTATATTTTTACAGTTGATATAAAATATCAGATTATGAAAATAGAACAAATTTATACGGGTTGTTTGGCGCAAGGCGCTTATTATATAATGAGTGAAGGCGAAGTGGCAATTATTGACCCATTAAGAGAAGTGGATCCCTATATTCAAAAAGCAAATTTGGATAAGGCTAAAATAAAATATGTTTTAGAGACTCACTTCCATGCTGATTTTGTATCTGGTCATATTGATCTTGCTAAAAAAACAGGCGCAAAAATTGTATTCGGTCCTACTGCTGCGCCCGCTTTTGAATTTCATTCGGCTAAAGATAATGAGGAAATTAAATTGGGTAAGGTTAAGATAAGGGTATTGCATACACCTGGCCACACCATGGAAAGCACTTGCTACTTATTGATTGATGAAAATGGCAAGGAGGTTGCGTTGTTTAGTGGTGATACTTTGTTTATTGGAGATGTAGGTCGTCCTGATTTGGCACAAAAGATAAAATCAGAATTAACGCAGGAAATTTTAGCAGGCTATTTATATGATTCCCTCAGAAATAAAATCATGCCATTGTCTGATGATATTGTTATTTATCCCGCGCATGGTGCAGGTAGTGCATGTGGTAAAAAAATGAGTAAGGAAACACAGGATACTTTGGGGAATCAAAAATTGACCAATTATGCATTGGCTGCCGATATGACCAAGTCTGAATTTGTGGAAGCTGTGTTGGATGGATTGGTGGCGCCTCCTGGTTATTTTCCATTGAATGTAATGATGAATATTCAAGGGTATGATAGTATTGATCAAGTGTTAGCAAGAGGACAACATGCAATGAGTCCTGCTGCATTTGAAACTGCAGCCAATGAAACAAGTGCTTTAATTTTGGATACAAGAGATGCGCAAACTTTTGCAAATGGCTTTATACCTAATTCAATTAATATTGGAATTGACGGCAGTTTTGCTCCTTGGGTAGGTGCAATGATACCTGATATTAAACAAGAAATTTTATTAGTCGCTGAGCCAGGTCGTGAAACTGAAATCATCACCCGACTTGCGCGTGTTGGTTATGACTTTACCATTGGATTTTTAGCAGGTGGATTTGAAGCATGGAAACAATCGGGAAAGGAAATAGATCAAATAAAATCTATATCGGCAGATGAACTTGCTGCACTAAAAAAGCAAGATGCTGATATTGCCATTTTAGATGTACGAAAGGCTTCAGAATATAAGAGTGAACATATAAAAGGCACATTAAATGCGCCACTTGACTTTATCAACGATAGTATGGCTGCAATTCAAAAAAATAAAACCTATTATGTTCACTGTGCTGGTGGTTATAGATCAATGATTTTTGTATCCATCTTAAAAGCGAGAGGATTTGATCATTTAATAGATGTGAAGGGGGGATTCAAGGAAATAAAGGAGTCGGGTCAATTTAAATTAACTGAATATTCCATACCCACCAGTTTATTATTATAAGAGTAGCGAGATATTAAGCCGTTAAATAATTAATAATTTCTTACATTCATGTAAATTATTAATTATGAAAAATACATCTCGTCTAATTTTCCTATTATTTACGATGGTATTTTCTTTTCAATTTTGCTATGCGCAAACTGAAATCAAAGAACACAAAATTGTTATTCAATTAAATACTGCAGATACTACTGCCTGGTCCTCCACGATTGGTAATATAAAAAATATTCAAAAAATTTTGCCGAATCATCTTCAAATTGAAGTAGTGGTTCATGGCAAGGCAATTTATTTACTAGTGAAAGATAAAACATATTTCGCCAATGAAATTGCTAGCTTAACGAAGGAGGGTATTGTATTTTCGGCTTGTGAAAATACCATGCGCAAGTATAAAATTGAAAAGGCAGAATTATTAGTTGAAGCAAATACAGTTCCTTCGGGTGTGGTTGAAGTAATTTTGAAGCAGGAGCAAGGATGGCGTTATTTAAAAGCAGGCGTTAACTAATTTTTGATGTTTAAAAAACTTCTATACATCATTGGTTTTATTATTGTATTGGGTAATGGAATATATCTAATTTATACAATGGTAAAAAAACCTATTTCTCAAAGTGTACAACTTGAAGTAAACAAAATAGATACCAGTGCTTGGGTGGGCGCTTCGCAATATCAAATTCCTTTGGACACCAATCAAAATGGACCCTTAATAAGGTATGGTTATGAGTTGATTGCGCATACAGCAAAATATTTAGGACCTAAAGGAACTGTGCAACATTCCACCAACGGCATGAATTGCCAAAACTGTCATTTAGAAGCTGGAACCAAACCATGGGGTTTGAATTATGGTGCAGTGTATTCAACTTATCCAAAATTTAGAGATCGATCGGGATCCATTGAAACTATTTATAAAAGAATCAATGATTGCATGGAACGTAGTTTAAATGGGAAGGCATTAGATACAAATTCAAAAGAAATAAAAGCCATTTATGCTTATATAAAATGGTTGGGGGAAGGAGTACCGAAAGGAAAAAAAGTAAGGGGCTCGGGGATTGAACTAATCACCCAACTTGCGGTGGCTGCGAATCCAAAAAACGGCGCAGTTGTTTTTACACAGTACTGTCAAAAATGTCACGGGTTGAAAGGAGAGGGTGTTATGAATAAGGAAGGAAATATGTATGAATACCCGCCGCTTTGGGGTGCACATAGTTATAATGATGCTGCAGGTATCAATCAGCTTTCAAAATTAGCAGGGTTCATCAAAAATAATATGCCAAATCCAGTCAACTATCGTAAGCCTACTTTAACAACCCAACAAGCCTGGGATGTAGCAGCTTATATCAGTTCACAACCAAGACCCACTAAAGATAAATCCAAGGACTGGCCAGTACTTGCAACTAAGCCATTTGATTATCCTTTTGGTCCTTATGCAGATACTTTTTCAGTAAGGCAACACCAATACGGTCCCTTTGAACCCATACAATTAGCAAAGTTGTCGAAAAAGTAAAAGCCTCCCCGAATAAACGAGAAGGCTTTTCACTAAAGTATTGCTTACTTATTTTTTTCTTTCAATTTCTTTATTCAACTCCTCAATATCAACAGACCTTTCCGTGTTATCTCCCAATAAATATTTTGAAAAGTAATCAGCTGTTTTCCAGAACCAATATTCACTCATATCTCCAAAGCCATGTCGTTGTGTTGGTAAAATTAACATGTCAAAACGCTTATTGGCTTTAATTAAAGCATTCACCACGCGAATGGTATTTGCAGGATGAACGTTATTATCAATTTCTCCGTGAATCAATAATAGTTTTCCTTTTAAATTTTTTGCGATGTCTGGATTTTTATCAATCATATAAGAAAAAGTAGTATCTCCTTTATCAGAAATATTTTCTTTCACTCCATTGTGTTTTTCGCTCCACCATCTATTGTAAACACTATTGTCATGATTACCTGCATTACTTACTGCTACTTTAAAAATATCAGGATAAGCAAACATAGCTGCGGTACTCATAAAACCGCCACCACTATGGCCGTGAATACCCACTTTATCACGATCAATAAACGTAAATCGGTCAGCTAATTGTTCAACAGCTGCTTTTTTATCCGCCAATCCGTAATCTCTTAAATTGCCATAGCCATAGTTGTGATACCACTTACTGCGTGCAGGATGTCCGCCTCTGTTTCCAATGGTAACCACTACAAATCCCAATTGCGCCAAACGATCAATACGATCCATTCCCTTACTAAAACTTTTATTAACTGATTCAGTTTGAGGTCCAGGATACACATATTCAATAATGGGATACTTTTTAGTACTATCAAAATCATAAGGTTTATACATGACACCAAAAATGTCAGTAATGCCATCGTCCGCTTTTACTTTAAATGTTTCTGGAAATTTATACCCTGCTGCAAATAAAGAAGTTAAATCAGCAGTTTCTAAATCCATCAATTTTTTCCCCTCTGCCGAATATAATACGGATACCGGTGTTGAATTAACACGAGAAGAATTATTAACGAAATAATTTTTCTTGTCGTTCATACTAAAGTTATTGTCAAAATTCCCAGAGTTCAATAATTGTAAACCTGTGCCATCAAAGTTGACTTTGTATAAATGTAAATAGTAAGGATCTTCCTTAGTGTTGCCGTTGATATTTTCACGGCCGTTTGCCGAAAAGTAGACCACTCTTTTATCTTCATCAATGGATACCACATCTTCAATATGCCAAGGACCTTGGGTGATTTGATTTTTTACTTTTCCCTCTTTGTCGTGTAAATACAAGTGCGCCCAGCCATCACGTTCGCTCCATTCAATTATTTCTTCGCCATTCTTAACCAATCCTGGTTTTTTAATTTCAACATAAGTATTTAAACTTTCTTCAATTAATGTTTTTACGACACCCGTGTTTATATCAACTACACATTGATCAATTTTTTTCAAATCACGACTGGTGCGCGCTAAATAAAGCTGATCATTGGTGCCTAACCAAATGTTTGGTCTGTGTTCATCGTCTCTTGCATTCACATTGGCTGTTTTATTCCAAACCGCAACATCTTGATCCTTAAATAAGGATATATCAATTTCCTTGTAGCTAAAAGCGGCCATATCAACAATCATCAAATGATCCATCGGTGCTTCTTTTTCACCCGGCATCCAATACTTGTAAGTTTCTAATGTAGGTCTTGGTTCAGCAATACTATTGAGTACCCATAAATCTTTTACTTTGCGATTATCCACTTTAGTGATTGCGAGATGTTTGCTATTTTCACTCCATAAACCATACACCGGTTTTCTTTTATTTTTATTTTTTTCTATATCGACATTGGTTTCTCCGCCGCCACCATAAGCGCTTTCGCTATGCCAGCTATAATTTTGAATGCCATCTTTAGTAATAGCATGTTCAACAATTGTACTGTCCTCGTCATTTAAAATAGCTTTGTTGAAATTTTCTTTGTCCATATAAAACAAATTATAATTTCTGCCAAATACCACTATTTTTTCATCGGGTGAAATGTTTGCCCAGCTTGGCTTGCGTTTAGGTTTTTTAAATCCAACCAATTCATTAAGCTGTTCTGTTAAAAGGTTGTATTCAAAATAAAATGTTTTTTTAATTTTTTCCGGTTTCGCATCTTTCTTTACTACGGCATCTTTATTTATTTCGATCGTACTTTTTACCTCAAACTGAATCCAATTTTCATCCTTGATGAATTTTAAAGAATCAATAGGTAAATGCTGTCCATCAAATGGATCCTTGATAATTTTAGTAAGTTCGGCAGCAATTTTGTCTCTATTAAACATTGCTCTTTTTTCTCCCTTCACAGGGTCCACTATATTCCATTGCTTGCCTTCACTCGTTTCATACGTGTACCAAAATTTATTGGATAGTTTTAGCCAATGCGGATCAATAGACATAGAAAAAATCATTTTGTCTAATTTTTTAGGGGCGAACCGGGCGGCTAAAAAATAATTTGCCTTTTGCTGACTCATGGCCAAAAAGGGTAGGAATAGGATAATAAGTAAAATGTGTTTACGCATAGTATAAATTTGTGTTAGGAAATTAATAAATAAGTACTAATCTACCTACTTGCAGCCCTGTTTTTTTATAAAAGGTAATGCGCTAAGGAAATATGTTTTAAATTAGAGAAATTGTTTTTTATGAAATATCACTTTCGTTCTTTCCTGACGCTTATTTTAATAGTCAATGGCTTTATTTTGAATGCGCAATTAGCTAAGTTGGACGTAAAATCATTATACCAAGATGCTACTCGAAATGAACGTATTGCAAAAACATTTCCTTTAATAGAACAATTATATAAAGATTACGCACTTCAGCATCATTTTCCTGGTTATGCCTTTGGCATTGTGGTAGATGGGCAACTGGTATATAAAGGAAATGGGGGCTATGCTAATTTGGAAGAAAAAATTCCAGCTTCTTCTAATTCCATGTTCCGAATTGCTTCTATGTCAAAAAGTTTTACCGCTTTAGCCATTTTAAAACTAAGAGATGAAGGAAAACTGCAATTAGACGATGCAGTTGAAAAATATATACCCGCATTAAAAGGACAAGGACTTACTAAAGATGCACCATTGATGACTATTCGACACTTGATGACGCATAGCGCAGGTTTTCCTGAAGATAATCCTTGGGGGGATCGACAACTGGCGGATACAGAAGAAGATTTAGTTGCATTAATCAAAAATCAATTGTCTTTATCGAATACTGCAGGCTTGGAATATGAGTATAGTAATCTGGGATTTGCGATGCTAGGTTATATTATTCATAAAGTATCTGGGTTGACTTATGACACTTATATTGCTAAAAATATTTTAGCGCCTTTATCAATGCAGGGGACAAGTTTTGAATACACAGATGTTCCTAAGAATTTATTTGCGAATGGTTATCGTTATATCAATGATCAATGGCGAATTGAACAACCATTAAAAAATGGTATTTATGGTGCGATGGGCGGTATGATTACTTCCATTGATATGTTTAGTAAATATGTTGCATTACATGAGGATGCCTGGCCTGCTCGAGATGACGCGGAAACCTTCCCTATTAAAAGGAGTAGCCTCAGAGAGATGCACCAACCCGCATTTTTTATTGGATTAAATCCAAATACAATTTTTCCGAGCGGGAAAAAAATGGCCACTACAAGTAGTTATAGCTATGGATTGAATTGGACGATAGATGAGGAAACGAAAAAGAGTGTTGGGCATAGTGGCGGCTTACCTGGATTTGGATCCAATTGGCGCTTTTTACCTGAATATGGCATTGGCGTTATATTATTTGCGAATGTAACTTATGCACCCACCTCAAGAATTAATCTGATTGTATTAGATACCCTTATTCAATTAGCACAATTAAAACCAAGGCCTATTAAGGTTTCCAATGTCTTAATGGAAAGACAAACGCAATTGGCAAAAATTATTACGCATTGGGATCAATCAATCCCAATCTTTGCTGAAAACTTTTTTGAAGATTACCCCATTGAAGATTTAAAAAATTCAGCGGATGCCATTTTTAAAAAAATGGGCAACATTATTAAAGTGAATACGATGATTTCCGAAAATCAATTAAGAGGACATTGTATTATTGATTGTGAAAAAGGAAAAGTTAGATTAGCATTCACTTTGACTCCTGAAAATCCTGCATTAATTCAAGAGTACCACTTAACAATCGTAAATTAATTAAATTGACTATTCGTTGTTAAATAATATGCAACCTCCATGAATTGAAATAAAAAACTACGAGATCGGCATTAAAAATCAGCGTATGCTTTAGCCTTCATTAAAATCGTTTCATTTCTATTTACGATTTTTAAATATTCTTTTGCTGCAGATAATTTTTTCCAACTTGGATCCTTCTTAAATGCATCCCAATGTGCATTACGGTCATCCATATCATTGAAGCTAGTCATATAAATTAAATTAGGTGTCCTAGCGCCAACCAAGGCCTTTGAATAAAATATTGCATTAAAGTTTAAGTTTTTGAATATTTCAATTTCCTGACCTTCATTAAACATATTAATTTTTCGTAGATGCATTTCCTCGGTAGGGCTTTCATAACTACGATATTCAAAAACGCGATTGTTTGATTTGACTAAATTTGAAGATTTTTCAAATTGTGGTTGTAGTTTAAAAGCCTTTGTTAAAATACTTTCTATACGCGTATAGGGCAAACTACTGTCTTTGTTATCCAAATGAATCAAAGCATCGTCACCAAATGGATTCATTTTTTCGTAAACTTGATCTAAGGCATCCAGTTGGTTTAAGTTTTTTAATGGTACCCAAACAAATATTCGCTTGTCAGCACTGGTGTCATTCATGATGGGCGCAAACACGCCTACTTTACTTATTCCATTATTATGTAAAAAAGGCAAATACGTTTTTTCTAAATAATCGTCAATGTGGTTTAATTGACTTTGTGTAGTGCAGTGATATATTTTAATTAAATAGAATTCCCTCGGTGTTGATTGCGCATTTGCCGATAATTGAAATACGACCAATAAAACCAAGCCTAATAAGTACCTTTTTTTCATAAATAGCATTTAATAATTATAAATCTTTTTAAATGAGTTGTTAAGGTACAAAT
>Ga0208975_1000550_pt1 | contig 17676 bp, 32 predicted proteins | sample GreLakmeER78MSRF_FD_187700 | JGI IMG/M metagenome (GOLD analysis project Ga0208975, IMG submission 187700) | Freshwater lentic microbial communities from great Laurentian Lakes, MI, USA - Great Lakes metaG ER78MSRF (SPAdes) | ecosystem: Environmental > Aquatic > Freshwater > Lake | place: Great... | reverse complement strand
ACATCCCTTACAAGTTTCTTACTTGGAAGATTTGTTCACGTTATAATACTTCTCAACAGTTTTTTTGATTGCAGCTTTTACACTCTCATTTTGTTGTTGAGGAGCCGCAGGCTGTGGTTGTTGAACTTGAGGTTGTGCTTGTTGATTATTTTTGCATCCGCATCCCATGGTGATAAAATTTAATTTGTTTATGTTTATAAATAGTCGACAACTTTAATTATATTACATAATTATATTTATTAAATAAAAACTGATGAATTTTTCACAACTAACAGAATCCGATACAGACCGAACCAAACTATTCATGGAAAATAGTCCCTCACTGAAGTTTAGAGCTGAACTTTTATTGAATTGGTTAAAAGATGTTGGAGATTTAGATGAAGATGCAACTTTGGACGATTTGATTTTTGCTGGGGATTATTATTATATGGATAAGTTCATTGTTGAAGGTATAGAATATGTTATCGGGGACGAAGATGACACAAGAAGGAGTTGTGAAGATTATCTTAGAGACCTAATTTATTCGGAGGGGATTAACTTTTTCAATAAGGATTTTTTAAAATCACATATTGATGTAAGAGATGTTAAAAACTACGCGGAGGATTTTTTCAAAGAAGATATATACAACTATCCCGAGGCGTATTTCGATGATAGTGAAAGAATGTTTTCAAGAAAACAAAGAGAACAACTTGATATTTTATTTATGAAAATGAGTCGATTAAAACGAAGTGTTCAGCAATTCGAACAACGAAAAGATGGGCCAAATGCTGAATGGTTCAATAAAAAAATATCAGAGTTTGAGGAAATAATTGATGAATATTCCATGGAAATAACAGAAATCCAAGACGATCCAGAAGGTGATTTTCCTGACGAATTGATGGATAATATGTTAGAAACCAAATTGAACGAAGTAAACTACGACCCATGGAATTATATTGAAACTTATGATGTCAATTGGGAACAATTTGTTGATGAGGACACTTTGATTGAAGATGCGATTGAAACGGAAGGATATGGGCATTTTCTGGCACAATACGATGGGGAAGCTCATGAAGTTTATGCCGATGGTGACTTATTTTATGTAATGAGAATTGATTAATAATTTTTGACCATTATAATTTTTATATGGGTAGAAAGAAAAAAATTGCATTCAAACTGAATCCAGAATGGATGTATAAAGAACCGTTGGATTTCGAGTATAACAAATATACTTTATTAGACTATCTTCAAAAGTGTGATGAAAGTTTTGACAAGTTTGAACTATACCCAAATTTTGTTGAATTATCATTACATTTGGCAAATATTCAATCGATTTCTAAGGAAAACACACTTTTACTTACCGACAAAAAATTTGAATCTCCTGATGATGAAATATTGGTTAAAGAATTAACCCCGAAAAAACCAAGAAAATTAACTGAGACAGAGGAAAACGAATTAGATAAAACCCTTAGGTTTTCGGGCCCGAAATTATTTGACGCTTTCAACATTGCCAAATCCATTTGGAACATTGCGTTCGAATCCATTGATTTGTACTTAAGAAAAAATAAAAACAATTTGGTTTCAAATTCAGGTTATATCTTTTTCTATCGTAAATCTGAAGAAAAATTGTATGTTTGGGAGTACGAAATTAGGACAGATAAAAAAGATAAATCTACAAATCGAACTCATTTGGGTTTAATTTCTGAAGGTGGTGTTGATGAAATGACTCTGACTGAAATAATTGAAAATAAATCAAAATGGAATGGTACCACTTTTTATAAAAACTTACCTATATTCGAAATTAAATGTCCTCAAAATTTTCCTTTTGAAGAGACGATGGTTCCGATTATTAAGCGAAAAGTTATGTCTTATATTTTTCAAGTTGTAAATTTTGAAAAAATTAATAACTTTGACTCTCCAAACTAAAATTCTTATATTTTTGAAATGAGTTTTAACAAGAGATGGGTAACCCTTGACCAATGTGTCTCAGCCCTCAAAGAAGGTAAATTAAAAGAATATTACGGTAAGAGTGAGATGTTACTTTTTCAAGATACCACTTGTTCCTTGATATACAATCTTTACCTCGAAGGAAAAACCGATGAAGAAATCCTAAAAACAACTAAATTATAAAAATAAAAGTTATGAATAAACATCTAATTAAAATGTTGACGACCTCAGCGGAGGCAGATAAGGCGAAGGCACTTCTTTCTTTGGACTTATTAGGTAATACTGGTGTGGGTATTGGAGACCATTCAACCAAAGATTTTTATGAGAACGCCGAAGAGGCATTACGAATGTTAGCGGACGCTGACGAAAGACTTGAAATTATCGAAAAATATTTTGGAAACAGTTAAAAAAATTCTTAAAAAGATAGAATGGTTCTTAGATATCTATTTCATTTGGATGTTATATAGTCCAACTAAATATGATAGATACATTAAATACATTGAAAAAAAGTGGGGTAATGATAGTGAACAATGAAATGGTAAACCATCCTAATCATTATGGTGGTGAGGATAATGTATACGAAGTGATTAAAGTATGCGAAGCATGGGGATTGGATAAGGACGCTTATTTATTCAACGTAGTAAAGTATATCGCCAGAGCGGGTAAAAAAAACCCTGTTAAAGAACTTGAAGACTTAAAGAAAGCCGCGTTTTATTTGGACAGAAAAATTAAAAATTTAGAAAAATGATAATTTGGTTAACAGGACAACCTGGATCGGGTAAGACAACCCTATGTAAACAAATGATGTTAAACATGGGTTCGGATGTATTCCATATCGATGGAGATGATTTGAGGGATTTATTTGATAATAAGGATTACTCTGAAGTTGGACGTAGAAAGAATATTGAACTTGCGCAACAAATCTCAGAATATCTTCATAAAAAAGGTAAACACCTATTTGTTTCCTTGGTGTCTCCATATAAAGACCAAAGAGATAAGTTCAAATCAAAGATGGGTGATAATCTTATTGAAGTTTATGTTCATACAACAGAAATACGTGGTAGAGAAAGTTTCTTCGTACAAGACTATGAACCACCAACAGAAAATTATATAGATATTGATACAACGAATGTTTCAATTAATGATTCTGCAAATATAATTTTGGAGTTTATAAAAACAAATTAAAAACAAATATGAAAAAGATTCACGTTGAGGGAGACCCCAAGTTAAAAAATACTGGTGGTAAACAATATTCCATGTTGGTGGGACGATTTCAACCATTTCATGATGGACACAAATGGTTAATGAATCAGTGTCTTGATGAAGGTAAAAATGTTTTAATTTGTATTAGAGATATTGAACCTGACGATAAAAATCCTTATACTTCACAAGAGGTTGAGAATAGAATCACTGGAGAACTTTTAGACTTAATTCAGGAGGGTAGAGTTAAAGTTATCATTATTCCTGATATCGAGTCAGTTAATTTTGGTAGAGGAGTCGGATACGATATTATAGAACATATTCCACCTCAAGAAGTTTCAGATATATCTGCGACGAAGATTAGAGAACAATTAAGAAACGAAGGTAAATTACGATGTTAGAAACAAATAGGATTATAAATGGCGATTGTGTTGTTGAGATGGGTAAATTACCTGAGTCAATAATTGATTTAATTGTTACCTCTCCACCTTATAATGTCGGTATTGACTACGATAGTCATGACGATAACCAATCGATGGAGGAATATTGGAAATTTACCGAAGAATGGGTGGGTGAATCATTTCGTATTCTCAAAGATGATGGAAGAATTGCTGTAAATATACCATATGAAGTCAACGTTCAAGATAGAGGAGGACGAGTTCTTTTCATGTCTGAATTTTGGTCTGTAATGAAAAAGGTTGGGTTCAAATTTTATGGACTTGTAGACCTTGACGAAAATTCACCGCATAGAAGTAAGACCACCGCTTGGGGTTCTTGGATGTCTCCCTCATCACCGTACATTTACAATCCAAAGGAATGTGTAATCCTTGCTTATAAGAAAGATAGGATTAAAAAAGTCAAAGGGGAACCTCAATGGGTTGGAGAAGTTGTTGATGTTGAACAAGAAGACGGAACAATAAAGAAGAAAACCATGTATCAAGATGAAGATAAGAAGGACTTTATGAGTTTGGTATATGGTCAATGGGAATATTTTGCGGATACAAGACAACAAACAAAGGCAACTTTTTCAATGGACATCCCGACTAAAGCGATAAAAATTCTTACCTACAAGAATGATATAATTATGGATCCATTCACTGGAAGCGGAACTAGTTTGGTTGCGGCAGAAACGTTAGGTCGCAGATGGATTGGAATCGAGCTTAGTCCTAATTATTGTGAATTGGCGACAAAAAGGGTACAACATTTTATTAATCAAAAAAAACAAGGAGTCCTTGATTTTGAATCTAAAACTTAAAAAGGTCTTCACGACCTTTTTTTTGTTTATAAGGATATTTATTAACATGAAAGAAGAACTTATTAAAAAATTAGTACAGATACAACTACAATGGAAGTTTTTACATTGGCAAACATTTGGGGATGCTAAACATAAAACTTATGGAAAAATATATGACGGACTCGGAGATTTAATAGATGAATTTACTGAGGCAATGATGGGTAAATATGGAAGACCTGAGTTCGAACCTGAATTTGCTCTTATGTTTCAAGATATATCATCACTTAGCATTCAAAATTTTATGGATGGAATAACAGAATTTTTGGTTAGTTTTTCAGACCAACTTGATTCAAGATACGATACTGATTTGTTGAATATTCGAGATGAAATGTTGGCTTTAATAAATAAATCAAAATACTTATTAACCTTAAAGTACTAATCATGGCAAAAATAATTAAATTGACTGAGTCTGACTTGACAAGAGTTGTTAAAAGAGTAATTAACGAACAAATGTATCACCGAGAGCATGTCTATAGAGTTCAGGCTTTTTTGAACAAAAGAATCAACGCTGGTTTGGTATTGGATGGGAGGACTGGACCAAATTCAAAGACTGAAGCCGCAATCGATAAATATCAAAAAATGATTGGAGTATATCCTACGGATGGAGTTTGGGGGGAGAAAACTTACGCCAAAATGCCTGAGAAGGATAAAATTATGTTGAAAAACATAAATGCTAATGAGTATGGTGTACACGAAGATCTTTGGGGAAATTTTCTCGATTGGGTCAAAAAACAGTTCTAATGAAAAAAATATTAAAAGAGAGTGGTATTCGGGATATTAAAGAATTAAGTAAACGATATCCCAAAGCAGAAATTTATTTCCATCAAGATTTAGATGGTGTAACTACTGCGATTGCAATGAAAAAATACCTTGAGAATAATGGTATTAATGTTGTTGACTCTCACGTTATTCAATATGGTGACAAAGAATTCTCAGTTAAAAAGAATGATGCTCAAGGGGACACAATGCCTGTACTCGTTGACTTTGCACATGGAAAACCAATGTTCGTTATTCACACAGACCATCACGATAGACAGGCTGGTGCTGAAGATACTAAATCAACCTCATTCCGACAATCTCGATCCAATGTTGCAACAATATCACAGGTCGTTTCACCAAAAGAACTTTTTTCATCACCAGATATATTGTTAATTAATACAGTTGACTCAGCAGATTTCGCAAGACAAAATCTAAGCCCTGAAGACGTTGTAAATTATCTTTATCGATTCGATAAGGAAAAATCTCTTCAATCAAATAAGATGTTGTTGGGATTGGTTATTAATAAATTATTATTAGCCTTCAAAAACAAACCTGGATTTTTAGAAATGTTGGTTATGGATTCCGAACCATCATTATTATCTATTTTGAGTAATATTAAAGATTGGATGAAATCAACAACTTCTCCATCACCCGAACAGCTACAGAAAAATACAGATGAATATACTCAGCAAATGAAGTCGTTTCCAACTGTAACAGATAATATTATTTTCCAATATGGTGGAGGAAATATGTTCAAGCCAGGGTCTTATGATAGATATACTCCATATAAGAATAATCCTGAAGCCGATTTTTTAATTATGGCTTGGCCCATGGGACTTGTTCAAGCATCTTGTAATCCGTTCAAAAAAGAACGAGAACTTAAGGGAGTTAATTTGGGTGAAATCGCTCAGGAAGTATTGAGTAAGTGGGAGGAACAATTGAAACAAAAAACTGTACCACTGTCAACAATCAAATGGGTGAGTGAAACAAGTGTCAATCCTGAAAGTGTTGGATTCACATTCAAAGACTTCAAAGCATTATATGGTGACAAAATCATGTTCATGGACAATGGTGAACAAATTTTGAATAGAATTGGTGGTCTAATGGAAAAACCTTTTAAAAGTTTAACAGATGATGAAATGAATATGTTAGATAAGATTGGGGTTAATGCTTGGGGCTTAATACAATCCAATTCAGGAGGTCACAAATGTATAACAAATATTTCAGGATTGAATTATCTTGGAAAAAGTACAAGACCTCCAAAAGGTGGAACAAGGTTTGGTGATTCTGAAGATAGTCCATCAGTCAAATTTACAAAGATGATTGCCAATCAGTTTCAAAAAGTACTCAAAGAAAAAATTGCTGAGTCTAAATCAAATAATTAATAGTGTCACCGGCTTGGATGTTTAATTTTTCGCAAGTTCCTCCATTCAATTCTAAAACAACATTTCCATTACCACAGTATGAAGAACAATCTTCTTTATCACATGGAGGGCAATTATGATGGATGTTGACAATTACATTATTTTTTATCATAATTATATCTAATGGAATGATGCAATTTTTCATCCAAAAACATTGTTTTTTTCCACCCATTAAGAACAACATACCTTCGTTTTCATTGGAGAATTTTTTACCCATCATTCCAATCTGTTGGGATTTTGGGTCAGTTAAAGTCTTCACTTTGAAAACATGATTATTTATTGATATATCCATAATACTTATAAATACAAATTAACTTTAAATGTACTCAGGCGTAATATTAAAATACAGAGATAAATGTTTATTATGTAAGCGAAGTGAGAAGTATTCTCATCCAAATCAATGGTTTATCCCAACGGGTAAAATTGAAGTAGGAGAAACCCCAAGAGAGGCGGCTGTTCGTGAGTTATACGAAGAAACCGATTTTGAACTTTCCGAAAACGACATTGAATTCATCGGAACCATTCCTGTAATACAAGATGGAAAAAAATCAGATAAAGATTTCATTTATATCTTTATTTCAGAACTTACTGAGCCAATTTTGCCTGACTTGGATTCTGCTACAGACGGACATGAACACACAAAATGTGGATATTTCAGTTTTGATGAAATGAAAAAGTTGGGCTTAGACGACAACCTACAAAAAATATTAAAAAAATATTTTGACTTTAGTTGATTTTTTTTAATTGTTGTCTATATTTATAAAACTGAATCGAGAGATTCACACCCCCCACAAAAAGTTTCACTACAATTTGATTTTGAAAAATAGAATTGTTACTTTTGTGAAACATTTGTCCCACAAATAAGAGTTCGAGAGAAAAGGAGTTTGTGGGACTTTTTTGTCAGAAGTTACTAAAAAATATATCGCAGGATAGAGCAGTGGAAGCTCGTCAGGCTCATAACCTGAAGGTCGAAAGTTCGAATCTTTCTCCTGCTACAACCGACCGAATATGATAAGTTTGGTCATCAATGTGGAGGGTCGTAAACCCTCTTGTTTTTCTCACTTCCCCTACTAAAAAAAAGTAGGGGATTTTTTTTTTATTGTTCGGAATTTAATTATATTTGTAAGACAAACGACTAAGATATGAACATGGCATCACACAACATCAAAATCCAACACGAAAAATTTGGAGTTCTTTTGAACGAAACATTTGTGAATGGAATTCAATTCAAACTTTTTCTTAAAATGGTTCAGGGAAGTATTGAGTTGAAAAATGATTTGACGTTCTTTAACGGAACTGATTTTTTTGTTCACATTCCTTACAAACATTTGGTTGAGTCGATTATCACAACAAACGTAGATACTTATACATTAGCGGAACATCTTATCAATAAATCTAAAATCGAAGCGGAGGTCACAAAATGATTACAATTCAAGATATTCAAAAATGGTCAAGACCTCATCCAGTGGTTAAAGGAGGAAGAATGACAAATATTTTCAATTCTAAATATGAATTGTCAGTTGTTGGTGGTGGTAAAAGAAGTCTCCATGGAGACTTTGAAAATGATTTTGAAATTGCGGTATTCAGCACTAAGAGTCGAGAATTTGTGACTCGGTTTTTCTTTCCTGATAATACTCAGGATGTTGTTGGACATCTTGGATCCGCAGAATTGGAAGAGTTTGTTAATTCCATATTCAGAAATGATGATTTCCAAGTTAGATAAACTTGGTGGTGGAAGCTGTACAAAACTTGTATAGCCCTATAAAGGAGACTTCGGTCTCCTTTTTTTATTCTAAATAATCTAAATTTCTAATGTATCTATTTGTTGGTCTGATGAGCATATTTTTTTGTAAATACATTTCTGGCTCATTAGAATAATGAATACAGTACATTTGGTCTTTATCCACTTTTAGTGGTCCAGAGTTTTTCCATCTAATTAATTCTAAAAATTCGTCGCTTAACCTGAGAAACCGAGTTAAAGACATTACAGGTTCCAATGTTTCGGCACGTAATTCACAAAGGTCTTGAATTTGTTTGTTCCAAGTTGCGATAAAATAAATCTCATAAACAACTTCATATTCATCAACTATTTCACCTTCACCTCCACATGTTTCACAAACTGTTTCTTCAGCCCCCCCACATGAAGGGCAATATACTTCGCCGCTACCAGCACAACTATTGCAATTTATAGTTTCACTTCCATTACATTCCTCACATTCATCCATGTCATAGTCGTCGCACCATTCACAAGATACTTCACCATCACCATCACATGTTGGACATTCTATCAAACCAGAACCTTTACATCTTTCACATCTTTCCATACCACTTCCATCACATGATTTACACTCTTTTATTGATGGTTCGTTGTCAGTTACTAAAAGTTGTATGAAAGATAAATTGTTAATCATTTTTTCACCTAACTTCAAATCTCCTGTTTTCTTAAGTGAATAGATATATAGTGTCAATTTTATTAAAAAATCAGGACCAAAGTGGAGAAAATAATCAGTTTGATCCATGGCAATCATTCTAACACCTTGGTGAACAGAGCCAACATCATCGTAATTTTTGATTGACTTCTGAAGTTTTTGTGCGACTTTTTTTATTCTCTCATCCATAAATTAATCGTTGTCAGGGTAGTGGACTAAAAAAGAAATAGTAAAAATATGTGTATCTTCAAACTTATAATTAATTTGATCAATAAAAGATTCGACCTCAACTTTCTGAGACAAAGATAATTTTCCTTCAGGTGTGATTGTAACTTTGGATACAATTTTTTCTATTTTTTCTATCATTTTAGATATACCCTTGGCAAAGCCGGACATTTGAGAATCGATTACTCCAAAGTAATCAAACTTAATGAATAATTGATAACCATTGTCATAAACATCCACATCCAAATCAAATATTTCGAATTCTCGAGACTCCAATCCAATTAAATATTTTAACTTTTCTGATAATATTTTGGTACTCTCCATACTATAAATACATTTATTTTTCTTTTTGACTAATTATGTTTTGAATATAAAAAAACATATTATGTCAATCAAAATTACTTTTACTGAAGAAGAGATTTTATCAACATCAAACTACTATGACATGGGTAAGAAAGTCCATGATAGATTTTGGCAAGCAAAGAGGGACTTAGAAGGCCCTCGAATTGATGATGAACATGTTGGTCTAACTATTAATGAAGATGGACTGGTGACCGCAATAAATCGTCCTGATGACTATGATACTTGTGTTGTGTGTGGAAAGAAAACTCCATACCTCAAAAGTACAAATATAAATCTTAGATATGGTTATATTGAAGGTGCTGGACAGGCTTGTCCTCACCCTGATAATTGTGACTAATCTTTTTTCTAATTCCTGATATATATGTAAAAAAATACATATATTATAGATGGAGAAATTCAATCCTTATCACCAACACTTACTTGTTAAATGTTGGGCAACTAATCCTCCAAAGCAGGAGGAGGAATTAAACAAATGGTTTATAAACTTGGTTGAAACGGTGGGGATGAAAGTTGTGGCAGGACCTACAAGTGTATATGTTTCAGATCCAGGCAATGAAGGGTTGACAGGGACCGTCACCCTTGCTACTTCTCATGTTTCCATTCATATTTGGGATAATTTGGAGTTACCCATGATACAGTTTGACATTTATAGTTGTAAATGTTTTACACTGGAACAAGTTATGGATTGTTTTGAACCATTCGGACTTGTAAGATCTGAATGGATTATGATTGATAGGAACGATAAACCAACAATCATTTCAGAAGGAAGTTGGTGGAAAAAATAAGTGGTTAAAATTAACCACTTATTTTTTTTTATAGATTATTTTTTTTACTTTTAGGGGTTGAAACTCACTAAAAAAAAGATATGAACAAATTCAAAAAATCAGAGTTGGCACTATTGGTATTGGTGTTAATTCTCATCATGATATCGGAATACTACTTTGTATTCCTGAATGAACCTCTCAAAGCCATTTTTATCGGGCTATGGTGTCCTACCATTTTAGGATTCGTAATGATTTTTAACTTGAAAAAACGAAATGGATAACATAGGGATTTTAATTTTGTCAATATTTGTGATGATTGCTTTCGTGGTCTTCATCGTCGCATCTATTAAGGAAATATCCAAAATGGAGAAGGAGGGATATCAGTACAAAAAACCTGTATTCGGGAGAGACGCACTTTATAATATCTTGGAAAAGTTATTCAACGATGATAAATTGTCTAAAAAAGAAAAAAAGAATTTATTAAAAACTATTGATAGGACCATATCAGATATGGAGTCCGATGGAATGTATTTTCCTGAAGAAATTAAAGATGAACTCGAAAAACAACGTGAAGAACTTTACTGTGAGTACAGTGGATTACCTTCAGTTAAAGCATATGACACAGACCAAGTCTAAAATTATGAAAAAAGAAATAAATATCGAAATGCGAAAATCCGCATTTGTTGATTTAGAAGATTTTTGTCACCATTCATTAGGTGATAGAAAAGGTAAAGGTGATTTTTTGGAAGTCACTGAATGGACCAATGGAGAAGGATATGATATCCATGTAGAGGACGTGAGTGGTCCACTTCGATTCATGTTGACTTGTGGTCAGTTCGAAGCCATGAAAAATTGTATTAAAGCAATTGACAAATCTCATCACACCAAATAATATTTGGTGAAATACAACTATTTATTTAATTAGTAAATAATAACAAAATATGAACGTAAGAATATTAGAATCGGACACAAGACTGAGGTTTTTTTTGGCTAACAATCCAATGGGAGAGTTGATTAAAGTTGTTTGTAATGAGTGTAAAAGAAATAAAAAACGGAGACCAAAAGAGACTTCTGAATAAAATAACAATATTTCATAATATTTATACCTGATGAAAGTTTGTATCAAAATCGCAAAATCAGGAGTTAGTAAGGAACAAGTGGAGGTTATCTCTTCATTTGTTAAATTTTTACAAAGCCAACTTCCGTTATCTTCAGATGTGGAAATAAAATTTGTGGATGACCAAAACGAAACTGGTACAACAGGTGTGAGAATGCCAGGTAGTAAGATTAGTATTTTAGCAAAAGGTAGAATGTTAATTGATATCTTAAGGACTTTATCACATGAATGGGTTCATGAGTATCAGACTCAGGAAATGGGCGTTAACGAAAAAGAAAAAATACAAGATATTGGAGGACCTGAAGAGAATATGAGTAATGTTCTCTCAGGTATTTTTATTAAGAAGTTCGACAAACAAAACCCTGACTTCAAAGACAGACTTTACGAAGGTAAGAAAGAAGAAAGCCAACTTGACAAGGAAATGGATGAGTTCCAAAGAGTTGTTCAAGACTTATCAAGAGATGAGGGTATTGATATTTCCGTAATAGATGTAATCAGAGCATTTAGAAATGCTGAAGAAACCTTAATTCCTGCCGAAGTTTGGGGTAAGTTAGAAAATACTGAATCCAATCAGATTAAGAAAGGTGAAATGAATAAAGTTAAGAAGTTAGCAAAAAGATATCGTAAATCTGACCCAATCAAATTAGCGAAGAAACTTATTCGTGGAGAATATGATAGACCACTGATTCTTAAGTTCGGTGACAGATATCATTTGGTTGCTGGTAACACAAGACTTTCAACGGCTGCGGCGTTGGGCATGACACCAATAGTTTTGATTGGAGAACTTTGACTTTTTACTATTCTAAATTCTTCGTAAAACTCAGGATAACTTTCTAAATATCCTTCAAGTGTTTCATCATCATAATCAATATCCTCAGCATTCCAATACCAATATAGATTTTTATCAGGTTTAAATCCATAATAGTCATGATTATCGTATTGACGTTCACAAATTTGGTCAGCATATTGATGTTGACCAACACAGATGAAACCTGAAGTAACGTCTTTTATAATGTTAGATTCTCCATAAGGAATATATCTATTGTTAATCCAATTCAACCTTTCAATTAATTTTTGATAAAACATATTGGCTTGTCCCCATCTCACGGAGGAAAAAAATATAACACAATCTGACTCGAATAATTCTTTAGAAATTTTCCATAATTCATCGTCAGGGTTATGTAAAGAAGCCCAACATCTGTGATAACCTGAAGGATTTTTTTCTTTGTCTTTAAGTAATGCTTGTTTTACTCCACATTTATTTCCATCTTCTCTTGATACGTTTCCTTCACAGGGATGAATTACTAAATCAGGAACGTTAATAATTGTCACATTATCTAATTTTTTTGACATTACTTCCGCTAAAATGGTGGACTTTGGAGATTGGGTTTTGAGAATATTTTTGTATCTATTGGAGCAAGTCAAAAATAATACTTTATTGAATTTTTTTAGGGATAAAATTGTATCTACTAATTTTTTGTAATTTCCTTCCATATACGATAAATACTATGGTGTAATCCATTTTTCACCTTCCCAATATTCGCAACCCGTGATTTCTAATTTATATGGAAAATAATTCTCATAAGATTCATAAATGTATAATAAATTTTTACTTCGGGTCTTTCCGTAATTACTTAATGCTAAGATAGCATCTTTACCCAAAGAAAATTTAGGTATATTTTCGAGGAAAGCAGTTTCTAATCCTAAAAGAACTTTTTTGAACTCCCTGAAACGTGTTAAGGCAACTACTTCACCGTTGTGTTTAAGTTCAATAATTTTCAAATCCCCAAAATTTGAATTATTATCATAATAATCTAATAAATTGAATTTTTTTCTTTGAAAATACCTCTGAAAAAATAAGTTTACTTCCTCACTATTTTTTTCATAAGGGAATACTCTAACTTCGAGTTCAGATAATAATTTTTTTCTTTTGTAGGATAATTTGATTTTATCATTATTGATTCTACAACTCTTTGCTTGATACCAATAAATCGGAGGTTGAATGTTCGGGAGAAACCCTAATTCCAAAAGTTCATCTTCTGTTTCTTCTTCAGGCAATACAAATGCTTCACAAAAAACTCTATCATTTTTTACATGTCCGTGTAAATGATCAAAGATTATTTTCATTTTGATACCTTAAATCTAATTTATCATATTCCTCCGATCTCTCCTTATTTGATTCACCCGATTCTAAGTCTGTATGGTCGTAGTTGAATACATCTGTATCAGGGGTTACCCATCTTCCATTTCTTTCTGCTGTCCAAAGAGTTGTATTATATTTTCTGTGTATGACAATATCTTGTTTCACTGTGAAAGATGGGTCATGCATTATCAAACGATTATTCGGTTGTATTGCGAAGTTACCATTATCCATTTGTATAAAATGTCCACACTTGTGTTGAGATGGGAATTCACTCAATCCGAAATCAGTATCACTCATGTCATCAGAACTTCCCCAGTCTAATGTAAATAAATAACGGCCAGAATATTGAATCCTTCTTCTTGAAGTAAATTTACAGGTTTTGTTTTTAAGAATTGGAAATGCTGTTACACCTACGTGATAAGTAAAGGAGTCCCATAATACAAGTTCATCTAATTCTTGTTGAGGGGCATCTTCTTTCCAACAAAATGCGTGTATTGGCATTCTCCACCATATTCCACCATCTTCCATCATAAAATGGAAAAGTGGTGCTTGTGCGGGTATTGATGACATTCCAAAAATATAACAGGGGAACTTTTTATCGAAGGAATCTTCTTGATTTCTCAAAAAATTTCCTCGGATGTATGCTTCGACTATCGGTAGGGGTGTGTTCAAGTATGACATGAATTCTTTTTTTCAATAATACAAAAAATTAGTTAGTTTGTAAAATCTATTCAATTTCGTTTACTTCAAGTTTATATGTTTTTTTAAACCAATAATTAACTACGGTCAAAAGTACATTGTCAATATAACCTTTACCATATTTTTTATTCAAATCAAACTTTACCAAATCTGAAATATACATTGTCTTTGTCTTGATATCGAATAAGAAAAACTCATTTACCCATGTTTGTTCTTCTCGGCTATAATGTAGATAAGGGAAACCAAATTTATCATCAATGTATTTCACAATATGTTTTTCAATTGTTGTCATATTGGGAAATATAACAAAAAATAAGATTGGAAAAATGATTTCAATTTCTTTATAATGAGATAATTTTTCTTATTTTTATAATATGAATATAAATACGTTTTTAGAGAAAGTTTCGTGGAAACTACATAGAGTCAGTTTCAAAATTAGTTTATTAACTATTGGATATTATGGTGATTCCTCTTCATTTAACTTTAGAGTTTTCACAATCCTTAATAAACTACATGAGAGTTCATTGTTATCTCTTTCCTTCAGGTTACCAAATAAAACTTATGTGAAGAGGTTTGTTGTTGACCATTGGGATTTTTTGTTTTTGAGGCGTCCCTTATACAAAAAATATGAAAGTTTGATAGACAAAGAATTGTGGACAGTAAGAGGGGCGTCTAAATTGGACAGATTGAAAATAAGAATTTTAAGGAAGTTCTTTTAGAGAAGCGAAGTCTCCTTCGTAATCTTCTTCGTCTGAACAATTTTGTTCGAAACTTTCCATCAAAGAATCATAGAACCAATCCTTAGATAAATCTACCAAAATTTCTTCCGTTTCTTCAAAACTTTCTTGGGTCAATTCAATTTCACTTGACAAACTATATAAAAAATTATTTATTGCTTTTCGGATAACTTCATCGGCATATTCATATCCGTCGCCAAATTCGCTACATGGTTCGTACGCATCTTCGTCTTCGACCGATTCTTCAATAAATTCTGTCAAGTATTCTTGATTGAATCTCCTTTTTATTTTATCAAATACTGTGTTTTCTGTAATCAATTGATATTGAGACTCAGTTATTGTGTATTTCATAATCATAAATATAATTAAACTAGTATTTATATATAGTGAGAGACCTTATCAGAAAAATATTACACGAAGAAACTCAAAAAAGTTTAGTACCAATGATTAGAAGACTAATCGAGGGAGCTGTTGTCCGTCAGTATGAAAAAGAAATATGCGATGTTGATATTGATGTTATAGAATCGGGGGAATACAAAGTTTATTTAATTACTGTAACTTTCGATGTTGATCCGTATCAAGTAATGGCAAATGCTTTTGTAGGTTCTTCAATACAAGAGGATATTATGAATGATATTTTTATGTTGTTGGATAGTAATTTTGATATCCAACCATCACTTAAAAGAAAGTATGTTAGGGGTTGTAAAAACGTAGATTCCTCTGATGAAGAATTATCAGAATACTCAAGAACATTAAAAAACGCAAGACAACAGGGTGTTGGATTAAGGTTCCCTAAATCAGCAGTAAAGTCCACTCCCATGAGATTTAGACCATATAACAGATAATATTATGAAAAAAATAATTAAATTAACTGAATCAGAGCTTTTGACTATAGTTAAAAAGGTGATTAATGAGTCTGACCCAAAAGTTGGTACTGGAAAAAAACCAAAAGATTCAGACAGGAGATTATATACTGATGAAAATCCTAAAGATACTGTGTCTGTAAAGTTCAGGACTAAACAAGATATTATTGATACGTTAAATAAGGATAGTTTTAAGTCAAAATCACATCAAAGACAATCACAAATTATTAACTTAATTCATCAAAGATTAAGGGTTGCTTTAGAACGAGCAAAAGACCCTGAAGTTAAAGAAAGATTGAAAACAGCTTTTGAGTATATCGAAACTCAAAAAGAAAAATCAAAAAAGAAAACTGAGGAGATGAAAGAGGGTGAAATCACAGAAAGATGTTGGAAGGGTTACACTCAAAAAGGTATGAAAACTATGTTTGGGAAAAGATATCCAAACTGTGTTAAAAAAGAATCGGTGGGAGAGACAGATGAAGCGGCAAATCCGGCACAACAGGCTGCCATTGCTATCAACATGAAGAAAAGGGGTGTCGAACCCAAAAACGAGTCATTATATGAGGATTTATATGGTTCCGTAGAAGAAACTGATTATGAATATAACTCTTTAACTGAAGCAGAATATCAAGGCAGAAAAGTCCAACTAGGAAAAATAATGCAGGGAGATATTAAGAAGTTCAAGGTGTATGTTAAAAACGACAAAGGTAAAGTTGTTAAAGTTAATTTTGGATTCGGTGGTAAGTCGGCAAAAGGAAAACGAATGACAATAAAGAAAAACAATCCTGAAAGAAGAAAGTCATTCAGAGCGAGACACAATTGTGATAATCCTGGCCCAAGATGGAAACCAAGATATTGGGCATGTAGAACTTGGTAAAATAGTATTTATACTGTGTTAAAAAAACTAAATAACATGAACTTACAAGAAGATATAAATAGGATTAAAGAGGTGATGGAACAAACATCACTTGAATTGAAAGGTAAAACAATAGCACCAAAGTATGCTCCACCTGCAAATTTTGGACAATCAAGTGAGAAGAAAGACTTAAGCATTGATGAACTAGTTAATCTTGTTTCTATTGCAGCCGACCTTATACCAGGTATAGGAAATTTAATTTCTGCGGGTATTGATGGAATTCAGGCTATAACTTATTTTGTGAGAGCTTCCAAGACCTCAGGAATTGAAAGAACAGAGTTGATAATTAAGGGATTGATTACTGCAATAACTGGGTTTTTTCCTGTTGGTGGAAATCTCTTAGCAATGGGAATAAATCCAGGGATAAAAAACATGTTAAGACAGACTCCCGATTCGATTCAAAGATGGGCGATAAGTAAGGGAATAATTAATCCTCGAATTTTATTTGGTAAGACGAAATTCAAATATCCTTGGTGGTTAATTCCTATTAAATTTTCCAGAACAATGGGAATCGATTTTGGCGTAGAACAAATTGAGTCCCTCAGAAAGCCTTTAATAAAATTAAAATCTTATTTAGTGGACAAAAATTTATTAACACCACAATTAAGTGAAGTTTTCGATGATGCTATTTCTATGTTGGAAGTTAGTTCACAACAGATTGACGTAGCAAATGAAATGGTTGACAAAGGATTTTAAAATGAACTTACAAGAAGATATAAATAGAATTAAAGAGGTTATGGGAGTGGTTTTGAAACCTGAAATCGAACCTATATATGATTTTTATAAGACCGTATACAGTCCTGAGGACAAATCAATC